>JAAGKN010000834.1_pt1 | contig 56618 bp, 42 predicted proteins | sample 6206371 | NCBI WGS metagenome assembly JAAGKN01 (sample SAMN11533720, study PRJNA540317) | gut metagenome | isolation source: fecal pellets from male and female animal of same cohort | host: Peromyscus leucopus | place: USA:CA | collected 2017
CGGGCATACAGGTGTCAATGACAGTAACATGACCCCGGCATCACAAAACCCGAAAGGATAAAAAAACACTTTTACTGATTCTGCAAATACAACAATACGGCTGTCTGGAGCCATTTCCACCCCACTGAATTTTATAATCGGCACTGTTGATTATAAAATCAGCAGTGCAGTTTTTACAATCAGCAGTGCTGATTATAAAAACAACAATGCTGATTGAAGAAAATTCCACGCTAAAAATAAGGTTTCTCCCCGTTGTTCTTTTTTATCCGCCGCACAAGATTTTCAAATCAACGCTGTCGGTTCGGGTAATTTGCGTACTGTTCCGATTTTTAGGATGCAGATAAAAAAGAAGGTCGCAACGAAATACGGACATGGCTAAGCTTTAGTCCGGGATAAGAAACATTTGTCTCTTATTTTCCGAATTAAAATTGCATTCTTTCGAGTTGAATAGCATTTGTTTGATTGTCGGTCATTTATCTTGAAGCAGCCCGATTTTGTACACATTAAAAATTTAAGCCTGAATTTGATATTTTCATCCCGAATGTGGTTCGCACATGTTTTCAATTGTCTATTCAAAAGACTTGTTTGCTCTAAAAAAACTTGTAATGAATACAAATAAAGTGTACCTTTGTCAAATCAACATGATGTAGTCCCAAGACCTAAAAAATACAGAAAATGGAAAGCAAGACCCGAAAGATAAAGATTATATTTACGTCTGATATACACGGAAATTATTTCCCTTATGATTTTCGCCACGATCGTTGGGGGAAAGGGAGCTTGCAGAGAGTACATGCTTTTGTAGCGCAACAGTGTAAACACAGCGCATGTAGCACTGTCCTCATTGACGGAGGGGATATACTTCAAGGCGAACCGACTGCATATTATTTCAATTATGTATCTCCCGGCAAGAGACATAAGGTTGCGGACTTTTGCAATTTTATAGGATATGATGTAGGTGTCATCGGTAACCATGATATAGAGACAGGACATGAGGTGTTTAATAGTTTTATTCGTGACTGTAATTATCCTATTCTTGGAGCAAATGCCATATCAGTACATAGTGGCAGACCTTATTTCAGACCATACACTATACTTCATCGTAGTGGAGTAAGCATTGCTGTTGTTGGTTTTGTCACTCCGGCAATACCTCATTGGGTTCCGATACGTTCATGGGAGGGGATTGAATTTCAAGATATCAAGGAAAGTGCGCGGAAATGGATAAAGATTATCAAGGACACAGAGAATCCGGACTTTATAATCGGACTTTTTCATTCTGGTATGGATGATGGAATCATCACACCTGAATATAGAGAGAATGCGACACGTGAAACTGTGGCTTCGGTTGACGGATTTGACCTTGTGTTGTATGGACATGACCATGCAAGCAATATGGAAGAAATAGAAAGCCCTTCCGGAAAAAATGTTTTGTGTGTGAATCCGGGAAGCTTTGCTTATTCTGTAGCTGAGATAAATTTGAAATTCACCATAGGTCTGGATGGCAAGGCTGTCCACAGCGACATGGCTTGTCAGCTGCATTATATAGGTACATTGCACAATTTGCATGCATCAGAATTTAGGAAGCATTTTAATGAGGATTATAAGGCTGTGCATCGTTTCGCATCCAAGAAACTTGGTACGTTTCTGAGCGGAGTAGACATTTCAGATGCATATTTTGGCTCATCTGCATATATAGACCTGATTCAGCGGCTTCAGCTACGTATATCTGGGGCAGACATATCGTTTGCGGCTCCTTTGTTCTTCAACGCTTCAATTGAACCGGGAGAGGTGAAGGTGAACAACTTGTTCAACATGTATCGTTTTGAAGACAGTCTGTATACTCTCCGCATGTATGGAAAGGAAATAAAGAATTATCTTGAGATGAGCTATGCATGTTGGACCAATCAAATGACTTCTGCAGACGACAATCTTCTGCTCATTGGTCCGATGAAAAATAATCCGGAGCGTATGGGATTTAAGAACTTCCTCTTTAACTTCGATTCGGCTGCAGGAATAAAATATGAGGTGGACGTTACCAAACCGGAAGGAGAAAAGGTTCGGATTATATGTATGGGCGACGGAGCCCCTTTTTATGAAGACAGGGAATATACGGTTGCAATGACTGCTTACAGGGCAAATGGTGGAGGTGAGCTTTTGACTAAAGGTGCGGGTCTGACAAAAGAAGAGATAAAGGATCGCATTGTTTCGTATACGGAAAAAGACATACGTCATTACCTTATGCAATACATAAAGGAGAAGGCAACTGTCACCCCAAAAGCGATTAATCATTGGAGATTTGTTCCTGAGGATTGGGTGGCTAAGGCTGCTGAACGAGAACGGTTGCTTCTGTTCGCCAAGAAGGAGCAAGACTCCTCGTCACAGCTATTTGAAGAATCTTTTTGATTGTCACATATTAGTGTTAAGAGAATGCGATAGAAGATGGATTATAGAATAAGAATTTCTCAACGTATATGCTTTGAGGATATAATGGAAGTGCTTTATGCTGTACGGCATGATGATTCGGAGAAGGAAATGCTGTACAAGTTGATTTTTGACGAAAATGATAAGGTGGCGCAGAATGCACTATGGATAATGACCCATTTCACTTTGGATGAAAATAAATGGCTGTATGTGAAACACCATGAACTTATCAATGAATCCATGTCTACACAGGATGTCACGAAAAGACGTTTGCTGTTGACACTGCTTGAACGTCAGCCTTTTTCTGCATCAGATATACGCGCCGATTTCTTTGATTTTTGCATGAAGCATGCACTGATGACGGTTGAGCCTGTCAGTGTCAAGGTGCTGTGTTTTAAGCTCGCTTATGCTATGGCTGTCCATTTTCCGGAACTTCAGGCAGAGTTATGCCATGAACTTGAAATGATGTCTGATGAAATGCTTGCACCGTCTGTCAAATGTTGCAGAAAGAATCTGCTAAGAAGATTAAGAACACGACATGTTGTATAGACAAATCATTTGTAGAATTTAACCATGGATAAGAAATAATTATATACCATAAAAGTAATGGAACAATATAATAAAAAAGAAAAGCTCATGCTGCATGACACATCATTTGTGGATTTGATGATGAAGCGTATATTTAATGTACTTTTGATAGCGAATCCTTATGATGCTTTCATGCTTGAGGATGACGGACGTGTGGATGAAAAAATCTTTAATGAATATGCAAAACTCGGACTACGTTATCCTCCGCGTTTCTTTCAGGTAGCATCGCAAGAGGAAGCAGAGAAAGAGCTTAAGCGCATATCATTTGATTTGGTGATATGTATGCCGGGAACAGATAACAATGATGTGTTTGACATTGCCCGCAACATAAAGAATGACTGTCCTACGGTACCTATCGTAGTGCTTACACCCTTCTCTCACGGTATACGTAAGAGAATGGAAAATGAGGACTTGTCTATTTTTGAATATGTATTTTGCTGGCTGGGAAACACAGACCTTTTGCTGTCCATTATCAAGCTTATTGAAGACAAGATGAATCTTGCACATGATATAGAAGTTGCCGGTGTACAGATGATTATGCTTGTTGAAGACTCCATCAGGTTTTATTCGTCAATACTGCCTAATCTCTATAAGTTTGTGCTTCAGCAAAGTCTTGAATTTGCGACTGAGGCTCTCAATGCTCAATTGGAGACTCTTCGTATGAGGGGAAGACCCAAGATTGTGCTTGCGCGTAATTATGAAGAGGCATGGTCGCTTTACAGCAGATTCAAAGACAATACGCTGGGAGTGATAAGTGACTGTCGGTTCCCGAAGGAAGGAAAGACTGATGAGATGGCTGGTTATAAGTTGTTGTCGGCAATCAGAGCTTCTGACGAATTTGTACCTCTTATTATGGAGTCGTCAGAGAGTGACAAAGCCGAGCTTGCCATGAAATGCGGTGCGGCATTCATAGACAAGAACTCAAAGAAGATGGATGTGGATTTGCGCAACCTTATTCTCAAAAGTTTTGGTTTCGGTGATTTTATTTTCCGTAATCCTCAGACGATGGAGGAAGTTGCGCGAATAAAAAATCTGAAGGATCTGCAGAATAATATATTCACGCTTCCGAAAGAGTCGTTGTTGTATCATATCACCAGAAACAATGTTTCGCGATGGCTGTGTTCACGTGCCTTATTCCCTATTTCAGAATTTCTCAAGCATATTACCTGGCATTCACTGCAAGATATTGATGCCCACAGACAAATCATTTTTGACGCCATAGTCAGTTATCGACGGATGAAGAATCAGGGAGTAGTGGCGGTATTCCATCGTGACCGTTTTGACCGTTATTCGAATTTTGCACGTATTGGAGACGGTTCTCTCGGAGGAAAAGGGCGCGGAATCGCATTTCTTGATAATATAATTAAAAAGCATAAGGACCTGAACGAATTCGACAATGCCAGAGTGATGATACCTAAGACCGTCGTTCTGTGTACAGATATATTCGATGAGTTCATGGATACAAATGAACTTTATCAGATTGCTCTTTCTGAACTTCCTGACGATGAGATACTTCAGTATTTCCTTCATGCACGTCTTCCGGAAAAGCTTGCTGAAGACCTTATGACATTTCTGGATGTGGTGAGAGAACCTATAGCCATACGTTCTTCTTCGCTTCTGGAAGATTCCCATTATCAGCCTTTTGCCGGAATATATTCTACTTATATGATACCGTATACAGAGGATAAATACGCACGTTTGCGTATGCTCTCTGATGCTATAAAAGGTGTGTATGCTTCTGTTTTTTATCAGGACAGTAAGGCATACATGACCGCAACAAGTAATGTCATAGACCAAGAAAAGATGGCTGTGATATTGCAAGAAGTTGTCGGCACGCAATATGGAGACCGCTTCTATCCGAATATCTCCGGTGTAGCACGTTCCGTAAACTATTATCCGATAGGTGACGAGAGAGCGGAAGAAGGTACTGTTAATCTTGCTCTCGGACTGGGTAAGTATATCGTTGACGGAGGACTTAACTTGCGTGTATGTCCAGCTCACCCGAATCAAGTGTTGCAGACAAGCGAGATGGATATTGCACTTAGAGAGACTCAGACACGCTTTTATGCACTTGACCTGAAGAATATGACAGAACGTTTCTGTGTTGATGACGGGTTTAACCTGCTCAAACTTTCTGTCAGGGAAGCAGAAAAGGATGGTTCGCTTCAGTATATAGCATCAACGTATGATCCTTATGATATGGTGATACGGGACGGAATATATGACGGAGGACGGAAACTCATCACATTCTGCGGAGTGTTACAACAGGGTGTATATCCTCTTCCTGAACTTCTACAGCTTGTCATGCGCTATGGTCAGGAAGATATGCTCCGTGCTGTAGAAATTGAATTTGCAGTAAAACTGAATTCTGACCGTACAGGTGAGTTTTATCTTTTGCAGATTCGTCCTATGGTGGACAATAAGATGATGCTTGATGAGGACTTGGCAAAGATTGCAGATGAGGCTACACTTATACGTAGTCATAATGCCATTGGACATGGTATAACGAATGATGTGTATGATGTGGTATATGTGAAGACAGATAATTATCTGGCATCCAATAATCCGACTATCGCTGATGAGGTGTCCAAGATAAATGCTGAGTTTCTTGAGAACGGAAGAAACTATGTTCTTGTGGGACCCGGACGTTGGGGAAGTAGTGATTCATGGCTTGGCATTCCCGTGAAATGGCCTAACATATCGGCTGCAAAAGTGATAGTGGAAGCCGGGCTTACCAACTATCGTATAGATCCAAGCCAGGGAACTCATTTCTTCCAGAATCTGACAAGCTTTGGTGTGGGATATTTTACAGTCAATGATTTTCTGGGGGACGGGGTGTACAATCAAGCATTTCTTAATGCGCAACCGGCGGTCAATGAAACGGCGCATGTGCGTCATGTCCGCTTCTCTTCTCCGATAGTCATTAAGATTGACGGAATGAAGAAAGAGGGTGTGGTGCTCTTACCAAAGGAATGATATTTACATTTGAATAATGCCGAACCGCATCATCTGTCAGTCTAAAAACGGATAGATGATGCGGTTCAGCATGTTTTCATAGTCTGGACAATCTCTTTTGTATGGTACTTACCATATTAGACGCAGGTTATTTTCATTAGATTTTTATCTCTCATGTTTCTGTTTATATTAGGGATATGGTGTTTGTCAGGCATGGATGCCAAGTTCTTCTGCAAGGAAAGAACTCGTAATTCCTTTACCACTTTTGGCAACCTCCTCCGGTGTGCCTGATGCAATAAGATATCCGCCACCTCTTCCGCCTTCTGGTCCCATGTCTATGATATAGTCTGCAAGTTTAATGACGTCAAGATTGTGTTCTATGACAATGACTGTGTTTCCTTTCTCTACAAGTCTGTTAAGTACATTCATGAGCACTCTTATGTCCTCAAAGTGAAGGCCTGTTGTCGGTTCGTCTAATATATAAACAGTATGTCCGGTATCTTTCTTGCTCAATTCTGTTGCTAATTTTACACGTTGGCTTTCTCCTCCTGATAGCGTTGTAGAAGGTTGTCCGAGTTTTATGTAGCCAAGTCCTACGTCTTGCAGTACCTTTATTTTATTAAGTATGGAAGGCTGATTCTCAAAAAAATCTACAGCCTGATTAATTGTCATGTCGAGTACATCAGCGATAGATTTTCCTTTGAACCGGACTTCGAGTGTTTCTCTGTTATACCGTTTCCCATGACAGGTCTCACATGGTACGAGTACATCTGGCAGGAAGTTCATGACGATAGTCTTATATCCGTTACCTCCACATGTCTCGCAACGTCCGCCTGACACATTGAAGGAAAAACGTCCGGGTTTGTAGCCGCGCATCTTCGCTTCCGGCATATCTACGAAGAGAGAACGGATATCTGAGAACACACCTGTGTAAGTGGCTGGGTTTGAACGTGGAGTACGTCCAAGCGGACTCTGGTCTACATTAACCACTTTATCGATATTCTCTATTCCTTCGATGCTGTCGTAAGGAAGAGGATCTTTGAGGGAACGATAGAAATGCTGGCTCAGAATAGGCTGTAAAGTTTCGTTGATGAGGGTTGATTTTCCGCTTCCGCTGACACCGGTCACGCAGATTAGAATCCCAAGTGGAAATCTTACATCTACATTATGAAGATTGTTGCCTTTTGCTCCATGTATGACAATGGATTTACCATTTCCATTTCTGCGTTGCTCCGGCACTTTTATACATACATCGCCTGTAAGATAGCGGGCTGTCAGTGTGTCCGATGCAAGCATTTCTTTCGGAGTACCTTGAAATACTACTTCACCGCCAAGCCTTCCTGCCTTAGGTCCCATGTCAACGATATAGTCGGCATTCATCATCATATCTTTATCATGTTCCACCACTACTACGGTGTTGCCTCCGTCACGCAAACTTTTCAGTGACTTTATCAGACGGACATTGTCGCGCTGATGCAAACCAATGCTTGGCTCGTCAAGTATATAGAGTACATTGACAAGTTGGGAACCAATTTGTGTGGCGAGGCGGATGCGCTGGCTTTCACCGCCGGACAGGCTGACGGAACTTCTGTTCAATGAAAGGTAATCAAGACCTACATTCAGTAGAAACTGGAGCCTTGAACGTATCTCTTTTATTATTTCAGCAGCAATTTTTCTTTGCTTATCTGTAAGTTTAGGCTCTATATGACTGATCCATTCATATAGCTCGTTCAAGTCCATAGTGGAAAGTTCGAGTATGTTTTTGCCTGCAATCTTATAGTGTAGAGCCTCATTATTCAGACGTGCACCTTTACATTCCGGACACACTGCTTCCTTGTCAAAAGATTCTGCCCATTTTTGTGCGGAAGCAGATGTTTCTGTTTCGCACAACTGCTTGATATATTTGGCAAGCCCCTCATATTCTGTGAAGAAATCGTTGCTTGTCTTTACAAGAGATGCTTTGATGCATACTCGTTCGTCTGAACCGTAGATAATATCATGTATAGCATCTTCCGGAAGATCTTTAATAGGTGTCTTAAGCGTACATTCATAGCGTTCCAATAAAGACTCTATCTGCCAGAATATCATGGAATTCCTATATTTGCCTAATGGTGCAAGTCCTCCTGCATGTATGGAAATAGAACGGTCTGGAATAATCTTGTCTTCATCAATGAGACTCACTTTTCCCAGTCCTTTGCATCGCGGGCAGGCACCTTGTGGAGAGTTGAACGAGAAATTATTTGGAGCAGGGTCGTGATAACACAGTCCTGTGGTAGGGCACATAAGACGTTTGGAGTAATGGCGCAGTTCTTCTGTATCCTTGTTAAGCACCATCATAAGTCCATCACCAACTTGCATGGCTGTGGAGATGCTTTTATACAATCGTGTGGAGTCTTTGGCATTCACGGGCAGTTTATCCACCACAACTTCTATGTCATGTGTCTTATATCTGTCAACTTTCATTCCCGGTAAGATATCCACCACTTTTCCGTCTACGCGGGCATACAAGTATCCCTTCCGTCGTATATTTTCAAATAATTCACGGTAATGTCCTTTTCTGCTTCTTACTAATGGTGCAAGAATAAATATTCGCCTCCCTTCATATTTTTGGAGAACAAGTTCTATCAGTTGTTCTTCCGTATATTTAACCATCATTTCTCCGGTAGCACTGCTATAGGCTACACCTGCACGGGCAAAAAGCAGACGGAGATAATCATATATCTCTGTAACAGTACCGACTGTTGAACGTGGATTTTTGTTTGTGGTTTTCTGTTCAATACTTATTACAGGACTCAGCCCTGTAATCTTGTCTACATCAGGTCGCTCCATCCCACCCAGAAAATTACGGACATACGCAGAGAATGTCTCCACGTATCTGCGCTGTCCTTCTGCAAATATTGTATCAAAAGCAAGCGAAGATTTTCCGCTTCCGCTTAGTCCTGTAATGACTGTAAGGCTTTCGCGTGGTATTGTTACATCAACATTCTTAAGGTTATGGACGCGTGCGCCCATAACTTCTATCCGGTTTTTGCCTTCGTATTCCATATTTTATCTGTTTGTTCGGTTCTTGCATGTACCCCTCTTTTCGTTATGTATAATCCTGAATTAGGACGAATGACAACGAATCCCATGAATTTTTATTTCTTTTTCATGCTGAAATGCAGGCACGTTGCTTTTGATGGTATCTTTATATGCAATCGTGTATATGCGGTACTTGCAGAATATAATGTCTTTTTACCTTGATTTATAGAAAAATGGAGTCTGCCAACTGCTATTTTCCACTTGTTTCATCTGTTTCGTTGAATCCTTTAAGGACATTGATGGCTTTTTTTATCTTATATTCGATTCCGTCACTGCCTACAGCGTTGATATTAATGAAATATACTCCGTCCTTCACATACTTTCCGCCTTGCATTCCGTCCCATCCATTGTCGACATTATGCAAGTCCATGCTGTAAAGTTTTTTTCCCCATCTGTTAAAAATGGAGGCTTCGAGTTTCACAATGGATTTGTAATCAATTTTGAGCACATCGTTTATACCGTCTCCGTTTGGTGAAAAGCCATCTGGACAGGACAATGACGATTCGCTGATGATGATGGTGAATATATCTGATTCATATTCAGAGATGTTGCCTTCACTATCTGTGAATGTAATATAAAGTTTTGCTCCGTAGCTTCCCGATTCGTTAAGTGTATAAGACGTGTTTTCTTCAAAACGTGTGAGAATCGGTGACTCTTCTCCTATTTGTGACTTGAAAAATCGCCATTCACAAGTGTAGTTGTATCCCTCTGCATCAGAAATATTCGATTTGCAAATAATTTCTAGAGGTGCTTGTGCTGTCTGAGATTCGCCGTCTGTCATCTCTACATCAGATTCGTCATCTACAGAATAGAAACTTATGACTGGTGATGCGCTTTGTGACCATACAAAACTATTTGTTGCCATGAATAGAATAAGCAATGCGTATCTGGATAGTTCTTTCATATATGATAGTGAATTAATGACTGCAAATTTAATCATTCATTGCGATAAAAACAGATTATTTTATCTAATTTGCGATAGAAAAGTGGTAAATGATGTCTGTGATGGATTTTTTCAAAAAAAATGGATATCCGGTATCAGGTAAAATTATCATTCCTAATGATTTCTTTTTGTCTGCACTGTAAAAGTCTAAACAGTGTGTTGATGTCTCAAATCTGTACTGTAAATTGTACAAACCGCACTGCGGTTTATAAAAAATATGTGGAAGTGTGTGGAAGCTGGACGACTGCCAATAACCACTTCAACCAAAAGCAATACAAACTGTGAACTACAGAGACTTTGACTTTTCTCCACACACGGTTGCGTCCGCTGAATATGATAGGAACAGTGAGATTGAAACTCCTGTGGTGTATGATAGAAGGAATATTAATTAAGTTAGTTAACAAGGTGAAAAGACATACATCCTATTTTGTCACATATCATGATTTTATGAGTCAATGCCATTTTTTTATTTAAGGTTATGAAATAGTCTTATTATCCTATCAGTTGTCAGCTAAAGATTAATACAATGTTGGCTTTTTTCTGAACCGGATGCAGAAAAACACTTTTTTTGTGTACCTTTGTGACTTGAAATAGTTATATACATGGATTATGAATATCGGAAGTCTTAGAAAATCATTCTTAACTGCTTTTGTTGTGTTGGCATTCACACAGATGTCAGCACAAAATACAGTATCAAGTTTTGTTCATGAGGTGAAGGTAGGAGAGACTCTTTATGGAATTTCACAGATGTACGGAGTTACAACAAATGCTATCAAGGAACTAAACCCAAATATGAGTGAAACCATTATAACAGGACAGAAGATTAAGATTCCTCAGGCAAGCAACGGAACGGTATACCATACAATCCATGCCGGAGAAACGCTTTATTCTATTACAAAACAATATGGTATCACAGCACAGTCACTTTGTGATGCTAATCCCGGTTTAAGTGCAAATAATTTTAGGGCAGGAGAGGTGATAGTCATTCCGGAGTCGGCTAACGTGTCTTCTACAGAGAATATAGCTGCGCCAAAACAGAAGACTGGCTGCAAGCAAATGTATTGTGTACAAAAGAAAGAGACCATATACAGTATTGCTCATAAATTTGGAATAACAGAAGATGATTTGCTTGCGGCAAATCCCAATATTAAGGGAACTAAAATAAAGAAGGGACAGTATTTATGCATTCCTTATTCGCTTGCAGACATGGAGCCGGAACCTAAGGCGGAAGATGTGTTCAAACAGTTGGAGCCTGAAGTGAAGATGTTCAAGAGTGTGAAAGCTGCATTGATTCTACCTTTTAATCTCGGTACGGAAATTATGTCATCAGAGAATCTGAAGATGCTTGATTTTTATGAGGGATTTTTGCTTGCTGTTGATTCTTTGAAAACTTGTGGCATGTCTGTCGATCTTTATGTATATGATGAAAAGGGAAGTTCGGCTTCTTCTATTGAACAGATATTGTCTCAGCCAATGATGAAGTATGTAAATATGATTGTAGGACCTGTGAAGGCGGAACATATTCCTGCAGTATCCAAATTTGCAGAAGAGAATGATATTTGTCTTGTTGTTCCTTTTTCTTCTAAGGATTTTGTGGCTGACAATTCCACACATCTATTCCAGATAAATGCCCCTCAGACATATATATACAATAAAGTATATACATTGTTTGCCGAGAAAAATCCAAATGCTAATCTGATATTTGTCGGTATGAATGACAAGAGTGACAAGGTTGATTATATTGTAGGATTCAAGAAGGCTCTTGAGGCTAAGGGTCAATCTTATCAGCGCATAAGCTTTACTGATATAGACAAACTCTCCAATATTCTGCAAAGTGGCAAGAATAACATACTGATACCTTCATCGGGAACCCAGAGCACATTTGAGATGCTTGTGAACAAACTGAATACATTGGAGAATGTTGCTTCCTATAATATAAGCATGTTTGGATACCCTGAGTGGCAAGCTTTCTCTGCAAAAAACAAGAAGAGTATGGCAAAGTATAGATGTTCCTTTTTCGCTTCTTTTTACAATAATGCTGCTTCTTCGCGTACCACTCAGTTTGAACGCAAATTTAATAGGTGGTTTAACCGTAGCCAATATAATTCTTATCCTAAGTATGGTATGATGGGATATGATGTGGCAGCCTTCTTTATAAAAGGAATGAATGATTATGGCACATCATTTATATCCAATAATAGGAATATAAAGTACAAGTCATTACAGAATCCATTTGCTTTTGAACGTAAAAACAATTGGAGCGGATTTGTGAATAGCAGTGTGATGTTTGTAAATTATAGTACAAACGGCTCTGTGAATATTCTTTCCTTTTAAATAGTTATGATAAATGGCAAAGCTTTTGAGATTTTTATACATGGTGGCATTGTCTGTATCCTCCTGTTATGTCAGGGCTCAGATAGGTGAACACCGTTCAGACTTTTCAGTGGGAGTCAGTGCGGGCTACTCGATGAACAAGATGGATTTTCAGCCTTCTATCAAGCAGAGCTACAAAAGCTCGCCTACTTTTGGCCTTTCTATGCGCTATGTATGTGAAAAATATTTTTCTACAGTATGTGCGCTTCAGATTGAAGCCAATTATGTCAGTCTTGGATGGACGGAAGTGATTGAAGACGGTACACTGAACACATACACCCGTTCGTTGAACTATGTGCAGATTCCTCTCCTCATGCAGATGGGATGGGGAAGAGAGCGTAGAGGTGTGAAATTTCTTTTTGAAGCGGGACCACAAATAGGTCTCTATCTTGGAGGTTCGGAAGACAAGGGGGGGAATGAATGGGATATCAGTCATCGCCCGAACAATGTCACTCATCAGTATGGCAAAGAACCTGATAATGCTTTTGATTATGGAATTACTGCAGGGCTTGGCCTTGAATTGTCAACAGGTATCGGCCACTTTCTGCTTGAGGGACGTTATTATTATGGACTCGGCGATGTGTTTGATAATAGCAAGAAAGGATTCTTCGGACGTTCCGCAAATCAAACTATTGTGGCTAAGCTTACTTATTTGTTTGATATAACAAAAACAAAGGGTTTGTAAAGAATGATTGTTCCGGATACAGTATGTCGAAATGTAAAGGCATATTTTTGCTGTATGTATGGTATTATGAAATAAAATAGCTAAGTTTGCAAAAACAATATAGATTTTATGATAAAAGAAGGACTTACACATACGAGCTGCATAACAGTGACGGACAAGCATACGGCAAAAATCATCGGTTCTGGTGACATGGATGTACTTGCTACCCCTGTAATGATGGCTCTTATGGAAAACGCAGCGATGTTGGCTGTTTCTGAGGATTTGTTGCCAGGAGAAACCACTGTGGGTGGGTATATTGAATCTTCACATCTGAAGCCTTCTCCTGTGGGAGCGACAGTGGAAGCCACAGCTACTCTGAAGAAGAATGAAGGCAGGAAATTGTACTTTGATGTTGTGGCAATGCAGGGAGATGAGGTCATTGGAAAAGGGACACATCTGAGGTTCATTGTTGATAAAGAAAAATTTATGTCGAGACTATAATATTATTGTAAGCATATAAAATCAACGTTAATCAAAATCTTATAACTAAAATGATGACTACCAATAGTAGAAAAGCGTTTTTTGCTTCTTTGATAGCCGTTGCAATGGCAACAAATGCAAATGCTTCTACAAGCAGTATGACGCAAGAGAATTCAGGAAGTGATGAAAAAGTGGCATACCTTTTTACTTATTTCACGGGCAATGCGCCTGAGGAAGAACAGATATGCTATGCTCTGAGTGATGACGGGTACAATTTTACCCCATTGAATCATGGTAATCCTGTAATAAAAAGCGACAGCATTGCTCTTACAGGATGTGTTCGTGATCCTCATATCCTGCGTTGTGAAGATGGAAAGACTTTTTATATGGTTGTTACAGATATGAAGTCAAGTCTTGGATGGAGCAGTAATAGAGGGATGGTGTTGCTTAAAAGTACAGATTTAATAAATTGGCAACACAGTACCGTTCATTTCCCTACCAAGTATCCTAAGACATGGGGCAATGTGATACGGGTCTGGGCTCCGGAAACTGTATATGACAAGCAGACAGGAAAGTATATGGTATTCTATTCATTGCGTACAAGCGATGATGACAGTTTTGATCGTATATATTATTCTTATGTAAATGATGATTTTACTGATCTTGTTGGTGAGCCTGTCTATATGTTTGACAACGGTAATGCTACTATAGACGGGGACATTGTATATAATGAGAAAGACCAATTGTATCATTTGTTCTATAAAAGCGAAAGTGGTCGTGGCATCTTTCAGGCAACAGCAAAACAACTTACGGCAGAAAAAGGCAAGCCTCTTGGCAGCCAGTGGACAATGATTCCTGGTAATGTAGAACAGACACAAGAGAATGTGGAAGGTGTTGGAGTCTGCAAGAGTTTGGACGGTGAATCATGGATTATTATGTATGACTGCTATATGAATGGTCATTATCAGTACTGTAAGAGTAAAGATCTGAAAACTTTCGAATTTGTACAGAATACGAAGACAGAAGGTAAGTTTACTCCGCGTCATGGCACAATCATTCCTATAACGCAAGCTGAAAAAGATCGTCTATTAAAAGAATTTGGCAATTATAATAACCCTATATTGCCGGGATTCCATGCAGATCCGGAAATACTTTATTCCAATAAGACAGGTAAATTCTATATTTATTCTACTACTGACGGATATAAGCATTGGGGCGGATGGAAGTTTAATGTGTTTAGCTCTGATAATCTGATAGACTGGACTGACGAAGGAACTATGCTCGACGTGAAGAGTGATCAAGTGAAGTGGGCAAAAGGCAGTGCATGGGCTCCATGTATAGAGGAGAAGAAACAGAAGGACGGAAGCTATAAATATTATTTCTACTACAGTGCTGATGCTGGTAGACGTAAAGAAATTGGTGTGGCTATAGCTGATTCTCCTGAAGGTCCATTCACTGATTTTGGCAAACCTATCATCAGTGAGTCTCCTGTCGGACATGGACAGCAGATAGATGTGGATGTATTCACAGACCCTAAAAGCGGCAAGAGTTATATATACTGGGGTAACGGCTATATGGCAGGAGCTGAACTTAATGATGACATGACAAGTCTTAAGGAAAATACAATAACGGTGATGACTCCGGAAGGCGGCTCTTTGAAGGATTATGCTTATCGTGAGGCACCTTATGTGTTTTATCGCAAGGGCATTTATTATTTCTTGTGGTCTGTAGATGATACAGGTTCTCCAAACTATCATGTGGCATACGGAACCAGCAAATCACCTCTCGGACCTATTACTGTGGCAAAAGAGCCAATTGTGATTAAGCAAGATCCGGAAAATAAAATATATGGTACGGCACACAATTCTATTCTTCAGATTCCGGGAAAGGATCAGTGGTATATTGTTTACCATCGCATAAATAAGCATCATATAGAACGGGTGATGGGACCTGGTACACATAGAGAAGTGTGCATAGATGCTCTTACGTTCGATAAGAAAGGAAACATTGTCGAGGTGAAGCCTACACTTAACGGACCGGCACCAGTGCAGATGAAAAAGAAAAAGTAAGATAGAACAAAAGATGGATTTTAAGAGTTAAGAGTCAAGATACCTCACGGTATCGGTTCTTAACTCTTAATTTTAATTTAAAAAGAAAAACAGAATGACTGATACAGTAATCTTTGATCTTGATGGTACACTTCTGAATACTCTTGATGACCTGCACACGAGTGTGAACTATGCACTTGCAAATTATGGATTTCAATGTCGGACACGTGAAGAAGTTCGTTGTTTTTTGGGTAATGGAGTGCGTGAACTCATTCGATGCTCGCTTCCGGATACAGCCAATGCAATTGCATTGGATAAAGTATTGGAATGTTTCCGGAAATATTATCTGGCACATAATCTTGATAAGACTGCACCTTATGAGGGGATAAGGGAGATGTTGTCAGAGTGTAAGAGGCGGGAATATCATACAGCTATCGTCAGCAACAAACCGGATTCTGCGGTGAAGAATCTTCATCGCAGCTTCTTTGCAGATGTGATAGATGTAGCTATAGGAGAGATGGAAGGGGTGAATCGTAAACCGTTCCCGGATATGGTGTATAAGGCTGTAAAGATGCTTGGTAGCACATTGGCTACATCCATATATGTTGGAGATAGTGAAGTGGATATAGCGACTGCAAAAAACTCAGGTATAAAATGCATCTCTGTAAATTGGGGATTTCGCGACAAGGAATTTCTTGTGGATAATGGAGCCGAATTTATTATAGACAGTCCAGAAGAATTGTTTGATAGGCTATAAACTGACCGGCATATAAAAGTAGAAGAAACTGTAACAAAACTAAAGTGCACTCCCAAAAAGTTTTATGTATAACTTTCAGGAGTGCACTTTAGTTTTGCAACAGTATCTAATGCTTTTTTATTTTGTTGGTATGTTCAATAATATTTCCAGAATATGTCTCCAAACCATATCAACTGTAGGAATCAGAAGTGCTTCGTCCGGAGAGTGTACTCCTCGTAACGTAGGACCGAAACTTATCATGTCCAGTCCCGGGTATTTTTCACTGAACAGACCACACTCCAGACCTGCATGTATGGCTTTTACTTTAGGCTCTTTGCCGAAAAGTTTGCGGTATGTGTCTACTGCAATTTTGAGGATTTCTGATTCAGGATTTGGCTTCCAGCCGGGGTATCCTTCTCCTGTTTCGACTTCAGCTCCAGCAAGGCTGAATGTGGCACGGATTGTTGCACACATGTTTTCGCGTGAGCTCAAAGTGGAGCTGCGCTGACTGGTTACAATTGTTACAATGCCGTCTGCCATACGTACACTGGCAAGATTTGAACTTGTTTCTACCAGGCCTTCTATATCCTGATTCATTTCAAGTATACCGTTATGTACAGCTTGAAGTGATGAGATTATACGTAGTGCTGTGCTGCGTTCTATGGCATCAAGTACTGTCTCTTCACTTTGCATATTGAATGTGACACTCGTTTCTGTCTTGTGAAATTCATCTTCGATTTCTGCTGCGAACATATTGAAATCGATTCTGATATTTTCCTTGTCTTTGTTTGGTATGGCAATAAGTGCTGATGCATCACGTGGTATGGCATTGTGAAGATTGCCTCCTTTGATGTCGAGCAGATAAAGATCATATTTTTGGATAGCAGAGAAAAGGAAACGTGCAAGTAACTTGTTTGCATTGGCACGACATTTATTTATGTCATCACCAGAGTGTCCTCCTTTCAGCTTGTCTATGCTGATGCGGAGCGTGAAATAGTCTTTTGGAACAGGTACTGTTGTATAGTGGAATTTAGCAGTAGTACCGGCACCACCTGCGCATCCGACGAAGATTTCGCCTTCATCTTCGCTATCAAGGTTGATAAGGTATTTGCCATCCATGAATCCCGGTTTAATGGCAAATGCCCCGGTAAGTCCGGTTTCTTCGTCTCGTGTAAACAGGCATTGTATCGGACCATGCTCGATATTTTCCGATGCCAGCAGGGCCATACATATAGCAACACCTATTCCGTCGTCAGCTCCGAGCGTGGTGCCTTTTGCACGAAGCCATTCTCCGTCTGTATAAGTTTGGATAGGGTCTTTCATGAAATCAATGACTGTATCCGTGGCCTTCTCACATACCATATCCATGTGTGCCTGTAAAATGACTGTCGCCTTGTTCTCCTGTCCTTTGGTGGCAGGTTTGCTTATCAACACATTGCCCGCTTCGTCTGTTTTACAGTCAAGTTTATAATTGTCTGCAAATGCACATAGAAAATCAATCATTTTTTCTTCGTGCTTGGAGGGACGCGGAACTTGATTTATTTGACTGAAAAAGTCAAAAACTTCACGCGGTTTTAATTCTATATGTTCCATAAATTGATAAAATATGAATGTGAACGTTATAAATAAGGTTAAAAAATATGTTGTATTTCGGTAGCCTTATATTTAACTGCTATATTTGTCATGCAAAACATGTGCTGTTTGAAAAACAGACTATGTAGTGATTTGCAGTGTTGAATATTAATTTTGCATACAAAAATAATAAAGAATGTTGAAACTATTCCTTATTTGCATGTTAATAATTGCTTTTTGTGTAGCCTTTATGTGTCTGAAGATTTTTCTTAAAAAGAACGGACGTTTTCCGAATACCCATGTTTCAGGAAGCAAGGCTATGAGAGAAAGAGGTATCACGTGTGTACAAAGTCAGGATTTTGCCATGCGTAAAGAAAACAGGCTGGCAGTAAAAGAAAGAACGGAATCAAAATAATAATAGTAAACATGAGAACAATTTCATTTTTCCGCAAGGGGCTCTTTTTGCTTGCGGTGGCAGCTATAGCTGCATGTAGTGGTAATAATGGAGAGACTTCTAAGTCGACTGTAGCATCGCCTGTAAAAAACACAGAAAACAATGGACTTAAGATTGCGTATGTGCTTATAGATACGCTGACAAGCCAGTATGAGCTTTATAAGGATGTAAGTGACAATTTCCAGAAAAAGCAGGCGAATGCAGAATCTACAATCAATGAAAAAGGTAAGAATTTTTCAAATCAAGTTCAGGATTTCCAGAGAAAGGCACAAGCGAATATGTTGACTCAGGAGCAATATAATAATGAGCAGGCAAGATTGGCTAAACTGCAACAGGACGTGCAGGACTTACAAGCACGTCTTTCAAATTCTCTTCAGGAGGAATATCAGAAGGAGCTACAGGCTTTGACTGACACTATTCAAAATTTCATGAAAGTGTATGCACGTGAGAAAGGGTATGATTTTATTCTTTGCAAGAGCAGCGGAATAGATAATGTACTGTATGCAAATGAAGCTTATGATGTGACATCTGAAGTTGTAGTTGCTCTTAACAAACGTTATGCAAAGAGCAAGAAAACAACAGAGAAGAGTGACGATAAAAAAGTTGAAAACAATAAATAGGCAAAATCTTTAATGTATAGCTTCTGATCAATAATGTGTATCTGTGGATATTTTCTGACAGAAGATTATATGAAGTGTCCCTAAAGTTTGGAATATATTAATATTTGTCCGGCTTTAAGGACGCTTTTTGTTTTTATTCATTTGGTTTTAATGTATTGTCGATTGTGGTAATTTAATGGAAAGACGAGTTTTTGTTACTGGTGGTGCACATGGCATTGGCCGCAATATAGTGGAAGCCTTTTGTAAAAATGGCGACAAAGTCGCGTTTTGTGATATAGACAAAATCAGAGGAAAAGAAATTGCTGATATGACTGGTGCCTTGTTCTATGATGTTGATGTGACTGAAAAAACTTCTTTGGAGAATTGTCTGCAAAACATTGTTGAGAAATGGGGCGATATTGATGTAATAGTGAACAATGTGGGTATTGGTGGCTTTAAGGCTATTACAGAAGTTTCTGTAGATGAATTTGATAAAGTAATTAATACTAATCTGCGTCCAGCATTCATTACTTCCCGTTTTCTTGCTATACATAGAAATACTAACGGAAACTCGAAGTATGGCCGTATCATCAATCTCTGTTCTTCTCGTTATCTGATGAGTGAAGCGGGAACGGAGGGGTATAGTGCATCTAAAGGAGGTATATACTCGCTTACCCATGCTCTTGCCATGTCACTTGCTCCAATGCACGTTATTGTAAATGCTATTGCTCCAGGGTGGATCCATGTGGACAAAGATGAAGAATTGCGTCCTGTGGACCATAAATTCCATCCGTCTGGACATGTGGGAATGCCGGGAGATATCACCCGTATGGTGCTGTTCCTTTGTGAACCTGAGAATGATTTTATTAACGGACAGACCATAACTGTTGACGGTGGTGTGAGTTGTAAGATGATATATCCGTCATAAATGTATGTGTATTTATGACAGAATTTTTGACCTATTATTTAATCACCATCAATCTCTTCGCATTCTTTATTTATGGTCTTGATAAGTTAAAAGCTAAAAGGGGCAGATGGCGTATATCAGAATCCTTTTTGTTGATGTGGGCTGTGATAGGCGGTAGTATAGGTGCATGGGCGGGCATGAAAATATGGCGGCATAAAACTCGGCATAATAAATTTAAATATGGTATATTAGCCATTATGTTATTTCAGGTACTTTTGATAATTTATATAAATAAAAATGGAAACATTTAATGATGTGATATCTGGTGAAAAAGTCATATTGGTTGATTTTTTTGCCACATGGTGTCAGCCATGTAAAATGATGCATCCAGTTTTGGAGCAAGTAAAAGCTGTTCTTGGTGACAAGATACGTATTATTAAGATTGATGTGGATAAACATGGGGATATTGCTGGTAGTTATCACATCCAGTCAGTGCCTACACTGATGCTTTTTCGGGATGGGAAAGTCTTATACCGGCAAAGTGGAGCTATGTCTAAAGCTGATCTTTTATCTTTGCTTGAACCTTTTCTGGAATAGCGAGAAACAATATTTGCGGGTGTTGTGAATGAAGGAGGATATCGAGACAACAGATGGTTGTGTTCGGGCTGAAGCTCTTGCCGATAAAATATAAGTAGATTATGTGTGAAACGATTCGTTTCCCGCAGTCGTTTATCTCAGGAGAGTATGCAGCAGTATCACTTGTGTTGGATAATGGTGCAGTCATTTACCAATGTATAAAAACAACTGATGATAAATGTCTGCTTTTCTATAACAGCATCTTTTATATATTTTTTAGGAGTATTTATCACACTTCTCCAGCTCGATGGATTCGTGAGAAACGGCTTCGAAAGGTCCGCGAAATGCTGACAGCTACGACTATGCCTGATGATGTGTGCTATTCTCTTGTCTTTGAGAATCCGACTCATTTTAGTTGTGTTTTCAAACAGAAATTTGGTGTGACACCAAGTCAGGTCAATTTATTTGTATTTTAATCCTGTTTATGATATAAAAGTAAGTATGTCAATATGAATTGTATAAGAAAAATTTTATCATTGGTTGTTTTGTCGTTTTATGCAATAAATTCCATGTCTCAGCAGGAACTGATCATTTCTGATGGTGGTGGTTCCATTTATGGGGTAACAAGTACTCCTTCCACTTTACGAAAAGGGCAGAAAAGAGGAGTTGCAATAGTGTGTCATGGTTTTAACGGCACACATCATTTTGGTAAAGATTATTTTCGTACTCTCAATGAATTGGGGTATATGGTCTATACATTTGATTTTCCTTGCGGCTCTGTATACAGTCGAAGTGATAACAATACGATGAATATGTCTATTATTGACGAGAAAGAATCGCTTAAGAATATTGTACAATTTTTTCGTAAACAGAAAGACATTGATAAGCACAACATTATTCTGATAGCTGAAAGTCAAGGAGGACTTGTTTCTGCACTTGCGGCATCTGAACTTAAAAGAAAGATCCGTGCACTCGTCCTTATTTATCCAGCATTCTGTATTCCAGACAATTGGAATGACCGTTATCCGACTGTGGAGTCAATCCCTGATACAACTCGTGTTTGGAATGTGCCTGTAGGAAGACGTTTTTTTCTTGAAACACGCAACATGCACCCTTATGAACTGATTTCAACATATACAGGACCGGTGCTTATTGTCCATGGAGATAAGGACAATATAGTCCCTCTCAGCTATTCTGAAAAATTAGTGGGCATTTACAAATGCGCTACACTTAAAGTTATTCCTGATGCGGGACACGGCTTTTCTTCTGAGCAACGTAAGGTTTCAAATAGATTTGTCCATGAGTTTCTGACGGATTTAATAGAAAAATAGATTTTAACTATTGCTATAAACTGCGTTCGGTTTATTTGAGAATTTCAGAATATGGTTTGAATGGGCGGCATTTCAACTTCCATTTTCTGGACATATTATCCGTGGCATTTCCCAATGCCTCTTGGTTATGTCTGCTCATACTTTCTGTCGTCAGGCTCATAAAACAATTTCATCATTCCATAAATATTTGTAAACCGCCTCAAATAACCTTTTTACCGTGCTGCAATTTTTATCCGCAGTGAAGATTTGAGAGAACAGGCACTGTTCTGAGCTTTTGCTGTATAGATTAAAAAGTAGTCAACTATGTGAGTTCGGGATAAGGACAGCCCGGAACAAGTTGAGCCGACAGTAAAATAAAGTTTTGGTATTAATTTCTCAAGCGGTAGCATTGATTTGAAAATCTTGTGCGGCAGATAAAAAGAATCAGCGGGGAGAAACCTTATTTTCAGCGTGAAAATTTCTTCAAACAGCATTGTTGTTTTTACAATCAGCACTGCTGATTGTAAAAACTGCAGTGCTGATTTTATAATCGGCAGTGCTGATTATAGAATTCAGTGGGGTGAAAATGGCTTCAGACAACTGTCCTTCCATATTTGTAGAACCCTAAAACTGTTTTTTTTGTTCTCTCGGATTGTGGCATACCGGTGTCATGGCACTGTCCACGAAACTTATGCCTGTGCCTCAGCCGGATGCGAAGCTTTTGAGGAACATACGGTGTTCCGGCTCTGCAAGTCTGTCATAGGACACCATATTGGGGAAATCATGTGTCCTATGTGTCCACGTACCTATGATTACCAACTAAACATATTTTCTTATCCCGCACTCACGTAGTCAATTGATTTACAATAAAAATATGTTGTGTTATATGGATTTCTGTTAGAATCCCAAACAGTTTCTTATTTGAAATATTTTGTTGTAAACTAAAATAAGGTGGGTTTTCTTTGCTCTGATAATTAAAATAATTACTTTTGCAGAGAAAATACCAATGTTATTAAGTGTGGTAATATAAGAACAGACAATAGATGTTTCTTTGATTGCCGATAATAGGATTTATGAGAAGGAGTATTAGTTTCATATTTAAATATAAGTATATCCTCACATTTTTAATTTTTGCATGGTTGATATGCTTCGCTGGCGATCACAGTTTGATTAACCGTTATGAACAGAAGATGGAAATAATCAGGCTAAGGAATGAGATAGATGAATACAGTCGCATTTTTGAGAGTGATAAGGAAACGCTTAATAGATTGAAAAGTGATCCTGAGGCTGTGAAAGAAGTGGCTCGGGAGTTGTATTATATGAAGACAGAAGACGAAGACATTTATGTCATAAAAGATGAATGAAATCTGTCTGGTGCGATTAGTGATTACAAATTTATATTATGGATAATAGAGAAAAAATCTATCATGTGATAGCAATTATTGGAGAATGTCTGGTTCTGATAGGTGCTGCGGCATGGGTCACGAGATGGATAGGAGTCAATTATATTTATGCTTTTGGAGCAACATTGTTTGCGATAGGACGCTTTTCTGGTAATTACAAATATACGTTACCGTCTGCGAATTTGGTTTCAGACAAGAATTCCTGTTTGGTGCTGAGAAGACTTTATAGGCAACAGATATTTGGAAATGTAATGCTTCTTTTTTCAGCTTTGGTAATGAACATGCACTCAGGTTTTTACGGGAGCCTCTTTGTCGGTAGTTCTTCATGGATAGTCTTTTTTACAATATTCGTGGTTTTTGAGTTGTATACAGCTTTTCGTATTCCTCGGATAATGGATAAAAAACAATAAAAAAATGTTCAGTCCATCTGTAAGTCAGAAAAATAAATTATATTTGCTCCCTGAATAGATGGATTTGTGTAAAAAATGAGTGATACAATGACTGCTGTGAAGTGAGTCTGTTACGAATTTTGAATATCTGTAATCATTGATTCTTGTAAAAATTAATAACTTAGGTAAAAAATAACAGCAAAAAATATATGAAACTTGATGTTTTGACAGCCGTGTCGCCTGTTGATGGTCGATATAGGAGTAAGACGGAAAGCCTTGCTTCTTATTTTTCTGAGTATGCACTGATAAAGTATCGTGTTAAGGTTGAGATAGAATACTTTATTACTCTGTGTGAGTTGCCTTTGCCCCAGTTAAAATCATTTGATCATGCTCTTTTCGGGAAACTCAGAGATATCTACCGTAATTTTACGGAAGAGGATGCACAGCATGTCAAGGATATAGAAAAAGTGACTAACCACGATGTGAAAGCTGTGGAGTATTTTATCAAGGAGAAGCTTGATGAAATCGGAAATTTTGACCAATACAAGGAATTTATCCATTTTGGACTTACAAGTCAAGATATTAATAATACAAGTGTTCCTTTGTCTATAAAAGATGCGCTTGAGGAGGTCTATTATCCACAGGTGGAAGAACTCATTAGCCAGCTTCAAGATTATGCAAATGAATGGAAAGATATACCGATGCTTGCCAAAACTCATGGCCAGCCGGCATCACCTACACGTCTTGGCAAAGAGGTTATGGTATATGTGTATCGTCTTGAAGAGCAGCTCACGCAATTAAAGCAGTGTAAGATTACTGCAAAATTTGGAGGTGCGACAGGTAATTACAATGCACATCATGTAGCTTATCCGGAGTATGACTGGAAGGATTTCGGTAATAAATTCGTCAGTGAAAAGCTGGGTCTGGAGCGTGAGCAGTGGACTACACAGATAAGTAACTATGATCATCTTGGCAGTATATTTGATGCGATGAAGAGGATCAATACAATTATTATAGACCTTGACCGCGACTTTTGGATGTATGTTTCCATGGAGTATTTTAAGCAAAAAATCAAAGCTGGCGAGGTTGGCTCAAGCGCAATGCCGCATAAGGTCAATCCGATAGATTTTGAAAATTCTGAGGGTAATCTTGGTATTGCTAATGCCATATTACAGCATCTCAGTACAAAATTACCTGTTTCTCGTTTGCAGCGTGATTTGACAGACTCTACAGTGCTTAGAAATGTCGGTGTGCCGATGGGACATACATTAATTTCTATACAAAGTACGTTGAAGGGATTACGTAAACTTTTGTTGAATACGGAAGCTATAAATCGGGATCTTGATAATTGTTGGGCTGTATGTGCTGAAGCTATTCAGACAGTCCTTCGCCGTGAGGCTTTCCCGCATCCTTATGAGGCATTGAAGGCTCTTACTCGTACAAATTCAGCGATAACGGCAGAAAGTATATTGAACTTTATTGATGGTTTGGACGTTAGTGAAAGTGTGAAGACTGAGTTACGGAAAATAACTCCACATAGTTATACCGGCATTTAGTCGAAAAAAGAGATTTTATCATCCGTGAGGGATGGTGCAACAATAATTAAAGAGATAAATAGATGAATGAGATGGAAGAATGGCAGAATAAGACTGCCGATAATGGCTCTGATAATAAATCAGAGAATTATGGTGGCCGCGATGGCTACAAAGTAAACTACAACCGTGAAAACAAGTATGGTTCGTCACGTCAGAATTATCAGAATGACAGACAGCCTTATAATAATCGTAGCGGTGCAGACCGTCCGAGACGTCCGCGTTTTAATGTATCTGAACGTGCTGCATATAGTAGCAATGGTGTATCAAATGAGCGCGGCTTCCGCCCTCAGGGATTTTCTGCGGGTGAAGAAGATAACAACCGCAGGCAAGGCGGTTATACTCCTCGCCAAAATTACAACAACAGGGAGTCTCGTGGATATGGTTATGATGGTCAGGAACGCAACAACTACAATAGGCCGAATTATAATCATAACTACCGTTCTGGCAATCAGGGAAACGGATATAATAATTCCAATAATGGATATGGCCGTGGTTCGCAGCAAGGCGGATATGGCCGTGGCGGATACAACAATAACGGAGGATACGGTAATAGCGGATATAATCAGCAGCGTGGCGGATACAACCAGCGTGGCGGATACAACAATCAGCGTTCAAATGGAGGACAGCGTGGCGGATATCGTCAGCATTCCTCTGATTATGATCCGAATGCAAAATATAGCTTGAAGAAGCGGATTGAATATAAAGAATATCTTGAGGACCCTAACGCTCCAATACGTTTGAATAAATATCTGGCAAATGCCGGCGTATGTTCTCGTCGTGAAGCCGATGAGTTTATTCAGGCAGGAGTTGTACGTGTGAACAATGAAGTTGTGACTGAGCTTGGAACAAAGGTTCAGCGTACCGATATTGTGCATTTCCATGACCAACTTGTGAGCATGGAGAAAAAAGTTTATGTATTGCTTAACAAGCCGAAGGACTATATAACAACTTCAGATGATCCTAAGGCTCGTAAGACTGTGATGGACCTCGTTGGCAATTGTTGTCGTGAGCGTATATATCCGGTTGGACGACTCGACCGTAATACTACAGGTGTTTTGCTGTTCACTAATGATGGCGAACTCGCTTCAAAGCTTACGCATCCTAAGTTCTTGAAAAAGAAGATATATCATGTTTTCCTCGATAAGAATGTGGCATCTTCAGACCTTAAGCAGATTGCTGAGGGTATTACTCTTGAAGATGGTGAGGTACGCGCAGATGCTATCAGCTATGCTTCTGATACAGACAAAAAGCAGGTTGGAATTGAAATTCATTCTGGAAAGAATAGAATCGTTCGCCGTATATTCGAGTCTTTAGGCTATCGTGTGACTAAACTTGATAGAGTAATGTTTGCGGGTCTTACCAAAAAAGGACTTAAACGTGGTGATTGGCGTTTCCTTACAGAACAGGAAGTGGCAATGTTGCACATGGGAAGTTTTGAATAATTAAAAAATAGATTTTGATATGCAGAGTTCACAGAAGGAAAGAAGATATTAACTTTAGACCTTTCTGTGACCTCTTTGTTTTTAGAATAATAACAACAACACAATCATGGAATCAATCAGAAGAACGAGGATTGTTGACCTTCTTCAGCGTGAAGATTATGGAAGTAAGGTAAATGTAAAGGGATGGGTTCGTACAAAACGTGGCTCTAAAGCTGTCAATTTCATTGCTTTGAATGACGGCTCAACGATAAAGAATGTTCAGGTGGTGGCTGATGTGGAAAAGTTTGATCCTGAAATGATGAAACTTATAACAACTGGTGCATGTCTGAGCGTCAATGGTGAAATGGTGCAGAGCATAGGTTCTGGACAGAACGTGGAGATACAGGCTTTGGAGATAGAAATTCTTGGAACATGTCCTGCTGATTTCCCGATGCAGAAGAAAGGGCAAAGCTTTGAATATATGCGTCAGCATGCACACATGCGTCTTCGTACAAATACATTTGGTGCAGTGTTCCGTATCCGCCACAACATGGCGATAGCTATTCATCAGTTCTTTCATGAGCGCGGATTTTTCTATTTTCATACACCTATTATTACAGCAAGCGACTGTGAAGGTGCCGGACAAATGTTTCAGGTTACAACAAAGAATCTTTATGATCTGAAAAAGGATGAGAATGGCAGTATTATCTATGATGATGATTTCTTTGGTAAGACGACTTCTCTTACAGTAAGCGGACAGCTTGAAGGTGAACTCGGAGCTACTTCTTTAGGGCAGATTTACACCTTTGGTCCGACGTTCCGTGCCGAAAATTCCAACACTCCTCGCCATCTTGCAGAATTTTGGATGATAGAACCTGAGGTCGCATTTATTGATTTGAATGATCTTATGGATCTTGAAGAGGATTTTATAAAGTATTGTGTGAAGTGGGCTCTTGATAATTGCAAGGACGATCTGGAGTTTCTCAACAAAATGATAGACAAAGGACTGATAGAGCGTTTGCAGGCTGTTGTGAATACTGATTTTGTTCGGCTTACGTATACAGAGGCTGTCAAGATTCTGGAAGAGGCAATTGCACAAGGTCGCAAGTTTGAGTTCCCTGTTTATTGGGGATGTGACTTCGCGAGCGAACATGAACGTTATCTTGTAGAAGAGCATTTCAATAAGCCTGTTATTCTTACAGATTATCCGAAAGACATCAAGGCTTTCTACATGAAGATGAATGGAGATGGCAAGACTGTTCAAGGTACGGATGTCTTATTCCCGCAAATAGGAGAAATCATTGGCGGTTCTGTGCGTGAGGAGAATTATGACAAGCTTATGGCGCGTATTGAAGAAATGAATATTCCTATGAAAGATATGTGGTGGTATCTTGATACACGTAAATTTGGAACTTGTCCTCACGGAGGCTTCGGACTTGGCTTTGAGCGTCTCATTCTTTTTGTTACCGGTATGCAGAATATCCGTGATGTAATACCTTTCCCTCGTACTCCTAAGACAGCAGATTTCTGATTCTTGGAATTTTGCTGTAACAGATAACAAGAGCATGTCATAATTCAGCTATTGAAATATGACATGCTTTTATATTGCTTCACAATTAAACTGGCACAAAAAGAAAGGGAGGAACAATGTCTGAGAGAGAATCTGAACTTAACTCGGTTGTGCAGGTTGCCGTCCTCTTTTATATATTCAGTAAAGGCACATTTATTTGAGATTGTTTCAGCATGATGATTTGGCTTTGACGGTGATGGTGCTGGTTACAAGAATAATCAGGTGCTTAAACTAAAAAACAGTAGTTCAATTCTGTCAACATATCTTTCTGCATTTCACTTTTTTGTAGTAACTTTGCAACAATAAAACAAATAGAGTATATGCAGCAGAAAATTATTATTTTGGATTTTGGCTCACAGACCACACAGCTTATCGGACGACGTGTCCGTGAGCTTAATACGTTTTGTGAGATTCTTCCTTACAACAAATTTCCTGAAAATGACCCTTCTGTAATTGGTGTAATTCTTAGTGGTTCTCCTTACAGTGTTTATGATGAGAAATCATTTAAACTTAATTTTGACCAAATTCGCGGCAAATATCCGATACTTGGTATTTGTTATGGTGCACAGCTTATGGCACAGACTTTTGGTGGAAGTGTAGAGCCGGAAGGTACACGCGAGTACGGACGTGCAAATCTTTCTTCTTTTGACAAAGCCAACCCTTTGTTCAAGGATTTCGAGGATAATAGTCAAGTTTGGATGAGTCATGGTGACACAATTACACGTTTGCCTGAAACATTCCATACAATAGCTTCTACCGATACGGTCGCAAATGCAGCATATCAAGCGGAAAATGAAAAATTATGGGGTGTACAATTCCATCCGGAAGTATTTCATTCAACACAGGGAACATTGCTGCTTCGTAATTTCGTAGTAGATATTTGTGGTGGAAAACAGGACTGGAGTCCTGCTTCATTTGTTGAGACAACTGTAAAGGAACTTAAGGAACAGCTTGGTGACGATAAGGTTATTTTGGGCTTGTCTGGTGGAGTGGATTCTTCTGTTTGTGCAGTATTGCTTAATAAGGCAATTGGCAAGAATCTTACTTGTATATTTGTGGATCATGGAATGCTCCGCAAGAATGAGTTTCAGGATGTTCTCAACGATTACAAATGTCTTGGGCTTAATGTAATAGGTGTAGATGCCAGCGACAAGTTCTTTAAGGAACTGGAAGGGGTGACAGAACCTGAGAAAAAGCGTAAGATTATAGGTGCCGGATTTATTGATGTATTCGATGCGGAGGCACAGAAGATTACTGATGCAAAATGGCTTGCTCAAGGTACAATTTATCCAGACCGTATTGAAAGCTTGAATATTACAGGAAAGACTATCAAGAGTCATCATAATGTGGGAGGTCTTCCGGAGAAGATGAATCTTAAGTTGTGTGAGCCGCTTCAGTGGCTTTTCAAGGATGAAGTTCGTCGTGTGGGTACTGAGCTTGGAATGCCAGATCATTTGATTAAGCGTCATCCGTTCCCAGGCCCAGGTCTTGCAGTACGTATCCTTGGTGATATTACTCGTGAGAAAGTTCGTATTCTGCAAGATGCAGATGATATATTCATACGTGGTTTGCGTGATTGGAATCTCTATGATGAAGTTTGGCAGGCAGGTGTGATTCTGCTTAATGTGCAGAGTGTAGGTGTGATGGGAGATGAACGTACATACGAACGTGCTGTGGCTTTGCGTGCTGTGACAAGTACTGATGCCATGACTGCTGATTGGGCTAAGCTGCCTTATGAATTTCTTGCAAAAGTAAGCAATGACATTATAAACAATGTAAAGGGAGTAAACCGTGTATGTTATGATGTCAGCTCAAAACCACCTGCAACTATCGAATGGGAGTGATAAAGGCTCATTCAGACCCCTCTGAACTATAGCCAATTACCCCACATTTCGGCAATCCATACTGGCTGATACCAGCCACTTACAAACAATCCACGGCTAACTCATTGAGTTTTTCGTGGATTGTCTATTTTGCCTGTTTTTGATGAACCATCCCCGGTGAAACAGACAAAAGACGTAACCTACTAATAATGCCTATTCACAAGTCTTACATATAATCGAGTGGAAATAAGATAGAGCCTTATCCGTTTACAGAATAGAATGCAGATTGAAAGATAAAGCTAATATGTTTTTCTATCTTTATAGCAGAGAACTAATTCACGGCTAACTGTCAGGTTTTCTGTGGATAAATATTAATATTCTATTTAATCATCAATCATCATGCTTGCATATACATATATAGAAAAAGGGCATTTTGCTCTGAAGGAGAAGCCTGTTCCAATTATTTTGGATGCACAAGATGCTATTGTCCGTGTTAGTTTGGGCAGTATCTGTACAAGTGACCTGCATATTAAGCATGGTAGTGTTCCGCGTGCTGTTCAGGGCATCACTGTAGGACATGAAATGGTCGGGGTTGTGGAGAAAGTCGGAGATAAGGTGTCTGCTGTCAAGCCCGGTGATCGTGTGACTGTCAATGTAGAAACTTTCTGCGGTGAATGTTTCTTTTGTGAACATGGACATGTAAACAATTGCATTTTGCCGGAAGGAGGGTGGGCGCTTGGATGTCGTATTGATGGCGGACAAGCCGAATATGTGCGTGTGCCGTATGCTAATCAGGGATTGAATCGTATTCCTGATTCTGTTACTGACGAACAGGCTCTTTTTGTTGGTGATATTCTTGCTACAGGCTTTTGGGCTGCCCGCATATCTGAAATAACTCAGGAAGACACGGTTTTGATTATTGGAGCAGGTCCTACTGGTATCTGTACATTGCTTTGCGTGATGTTGAGAAAACCTAAATGTATTATAGTTTGTGAGCAGTCAGCAGATAGAATCCGTTTTGTACGAGACCATTATCCAGAGGTATTAGTTGTTACACCAGACGAATGTGTGGAATATGTCATGAAGCATAGTGAACATGGCGGTGCAGATGTCGTGATAGAAGTTGCTGGAAGCAATAATACTTTTCGACTTGCGTGGGAAAGTGCACGTCCCAATGCTATAGTCACTGTTGTTGCTCTTTATGATGAGCCTCAGATACTTCCTTTACCGGATATGTACGGTAAGAATCTTACGTTCAAAACAGGGGGAGTGGATGGTTGTAATTGTGATGAGATTTTGCAATTGATAGAAAAAGGCTTGATAGATACTACTCCACTTCTAACTCATCGTTTCCCTTTGAATAAGATAGAGGAGGCATATCGGATATTTGAGAACAGGCTTGATGGGGTGATGAAGGTTGCTGTATTCTCATAAGTCTTTGTAATGGAGATAAATGATAGTAAGCAGATATTAAGTTATACTTTTGTTTGGCACCGTTATTTTTTTCTGATACCGCCTTTCTTCTTTCCTGTTTTCGGATGACGACCGACACCCTTGAAAATCATGTTGGAGAATAGAGTGATAGTAGTCGAATCGATAATTCTGAGGGCTTTTATCCACGATTCGGTGCCGTTTCTGCGGCTGTCCGAAAAAATGGGTACTTTTGCTCATGGTTATTCGTTTTTGTTTGGCGACAGCTAAATAACCAAAATGGGCTGACTCCACCAAATGGAATCAGCCCTAATTTTATCACCGCTCAAAAATTTTTAGCGGACAGTAATAATATCAAATCCCTCTTCTTTTATTCTCTGACAAAGGTAACGGGCATTATTCCACACTTTCTGGCGAATGCCTGGACTTCGAAATCTTTTATGGACATTTGGGAACCGGCTCCGCTATGAGCCATAGCCCAATAGCTTTTGTATCCCAATCCGTTCATTTGGTCAATGTACTTCTGGAATTCGTATGCTCTTAATTTCGCATCAGTCTTCAAAGACAGTTCAAAATCTATTAATTAATAAAACTATTTGTTTTTCATATTATATATATAAAAATTGCATATTATTGATAGATATTATGTAAAGTCACTATAATATAATTGTTTATAAAAATTAATTTAGAATTTTTATTTCAATTTCTTGTATTTATACATATATATATATATTTGCCAACAAAATAATTATCATTCAATAATTGATATGAGATATGATGTCAAATAAAAAACTATTAACCCAACAACAATAGTATGAGTAAGCAGATATTAGTAACAGGAGGACTTGGGTTTATCGGGAGTCATCTGTGTTTATGCCTTTTGAAAGAAGGACATTATATTACATGTCTAGATGATTTATCTACCGGTCAGATGAAAAATCTCCACGGCTTAGAACAGCATCCGAATTTCAGATACATAAATTGGGATATTATCAACCCGATTGAAATAGAAGGAGCTGTCGATGAAATATATAATCTTGCTTGTCCTGCACACCTGTACAATATCAAAAGAATCCCATACACACAAATCTGACATCTGTTGTTGGTGTCTTGAACATGTTGGAATTAGCCAAGAAGAAACAATGTAAGATTATACAAGCGTCCACAAGTGAAATCTATGGAGAAGCGATTGAGCATCCGCAAAAAGAAACATATTATGGCAATGTCAACACATTAGGTGTTAGGTCCTGTTATGATGAAGGCAAGCGTTGCGTGGAAAGTTTACTAATCTATGCAGAGATGCAAATTATATCAATTATCATTTAGCCATATGTCAATGAGAAAGAAATTATATTTTTTATTATATCTATTATGCTGTTCTGTAGGGTTATCGAATGCTCAGACAATTACCCTTTCAGGCAATGTGGAAGATGAATTTTGGGGCACTGCATTAGACAATGTGATCCTGTCTCTTCATGAATGCGACAGTACGATGATTCAAGATACGCTCCCCTGTATCACCTACAATGATAGGAATGGTAGACTTGTGGCATATCAATATCGTACTACATTTATGCCGCTGGAAAATAAAACCTACATCATCCATGCCCTTAAAAAAGGTTATGGTGAGAAGTGGTTGTTTTTTACGGTGACGAACAAGGATAAAGATTTGAACCTTCCCGTCATCAAGATGCGTCGTGAAATGGAAAGAACATTGGACGAGGTTGTCGTGAAGGCTACCAAAGTGAAAATGTTTTATCGGGGCGACACCCTTGTCTATAATGCCGATGCGTTCAAACTGCCAGATGGATCAATGTTGGATGCACTGATTGCCCAATTGCCAGGTGTGATGATGAATGATAATGGAGAGATATTTGTCAATGGACGGAAGGTAGAGGAATTATTGCTTGGATCGCGTTCATTCATGCGCGGCAATAAAAAGGTACTGATGGAAAATTTACCATATTATACCGTAAGCAACTTAAAAGTATACGAGAAAGCCTCAGACGAAAGTGTAGCTCTTGGACACGATGTCGGAGGAAAACGCTATGTGATGGATGTCAACCTGAAGCAAGAATATCAGGTGGGATATATTACCAATATTGAAGCAGCGGGAGGTACGGAAAACAGATGGCTCGGACGAAGTTTCCTGTTGGGATTTACCAATCGTTGGCGCCATACCCTACATGCCAATGCCAATAACGTGAACGAAAGTCGGCATGTTGGAGATGTTGGTTATTGGTCGCCAGACCGTATGCCACAAAACCTGACTACCATCCGCAGTGTTGCCGGTGAAACAGACTATTCCTCCACAAAAGCTACGGTCAAAAATACATTATCTGCCGATTATAGCAATGTTACAACAACCATTGATATGAGAGAGAGACGAGAAACCTTTCTTGAAGGCATGTCGCCAATGTCGCAAAATAAAATGGACATGAATAATAAATCCTACAATGTGGGCATACACAATTTCTTTAGTTTACTGAAGCCTTTCTTTCTGACACTTCAGACCGATTTTACCCATACGCAGGCTAATGGTTTCACATCGTCTGTCTTCCATCAATGGAGCGACACGCTCACTGCGTCAATGCTTACTTCGGCATTGGACAAACGTACAGAAACCACAGTATTGGCATCAGCTTCTGCCGCAACCTCTATAAAACAGGAAAAACATCGCGATATAGGTTTCAATTTCTTGTATATGTATCACAACAACGAGGTGAAACGAGCCAGCAAGTTCAATGTGATACAAAATTCATTCCCAAACGTCAGATACAATGCAGATGATGTATTAAACCGTAGTATAGAAATTCGTGCAGGAGGTTTCTACCGCCAGGCATTTGGTAAGCAATGGAATATCCATATTCCGGTTGACTACACATTACGCACCACACAAGCACATGACTTCCTTTTTCATCCTGACACACTTACTTTGCCCTCACAAATGGAAGCACTCAACACAATAACCGATCCTCACAACTCTTACAATTACCGATATACTAAACATCGTGAAAATCTTTCAGTCGTTCTAACCAACAATGTACTTACTGACCTTATGTCCGGAGTAAAAATGAGTAAGGAACGCTTTTACTTCACTCTTAGTATACCTGTGTTGAAACAAAAACTGGACTATCAGCGTGGAAATGGCAGCATTATTGACACATTGGTAGAACACAATACGATATATATAAACCCAAAGATGCGATTCAAACAGCAATTCGGGCAAAACGGTCATAATGAGATTCAAATTAGTGCAGCATTCACTACGCATGAGCTTGATTTGTTGCAGTCCATTGCTTTTCGTGATGATAGCCAACCGCTTGTGGTTAAACTCGGCAATAGAAACCTGAAAGCACGTCAGACAAGTAATGTAAGATTGGATTATGCCAAACACAACGGTCCCGGCAAACAAGAATTGAGTATGTTTGTGTGTTTAGACTACAGTCACCGTGACATAGCACAAAGCCTGAACTATAACAAGACAACTGGAGTATACACCTATCAGCCTGTCAACATTGGTGGAAGCTATAAATGGAACGGAACTCTAAACTACTCGCGTAATCTTGACAAAAAACGCTATTGGACCGTGCAGAGTAATGCCTCGGCTATCCTATACCATTCGGTAGACCATTCTATGTTTAGCGGCGATACGGAAAGTCGTCTCAATAAAGTGAATACCTACACATTGGAAGAGAAAGCTTATATTCAATATAATAAGGAAACATTAAATATCCGTGCGACAGGTGATGTGAAGTGGCGTCGTAGCAAAGGGCGCATGTTAGATTTCTCCACACTTTGCGCAGTGGACTATCAGTACGGTCTGTCTGCTCGTTATACAATACCAAAGATAAAGACAACTCTATCTGCCGATTGTAACGTATATTCACGTCGAGGCTATGGTAGTACAGAGTTGAATACGGATGATTTCGTAATGAATGCCTCTGTTTCCCAATCACTTTTTAAAGGGAAATTGATGGCTCGCCTTGAATCCTTTGATTTGTTTCATCAAATGTCAAACACACAGTATGAAGTCAATGCTCAAGGACGCGTTGAAACATGGTATCGTTCTTTACCACATTATGTAATGTTGCATATTGTTTACCATTGGAATGGAAATCCTAAAAAAATAAAGTAAACATGTATCTCTTTCTGCATTTCGCTTTTTTGTAGTAGCTTTGCATTATAAGTATATTAGTTGTTAATTTAAGAAATCAATAAAAATGAATCTGTCACGAATACTTATTTTTACAGCAGGGATTTCCTTGCCTACTGCAATATGTGCACAGTCTGTAAAGAATCTGCGTGTAGAGTATACGGAAACTCCTCTTGGCATTGATGTTGAACATCCTCGTTTCAGTTGGCAATTAGAAGATGAGGACGGACACAACGGACTGGTGCAAACTGCATATCGTATAGTAGTGAAAGACGACCAGGGAAAAACAGTCTGGGATAGCGGAAAACAAGAAGCAGACGCATCTCTTAATATCGAATATTCTGGTGAACCATTGAAACCGGAAACAAAATATGACTGGGAAGTTGATATATGGGCCGGCAATGCTACCTGGAGCACAGGTAAGAATGAGATTAAAATAAGAAATCTGAAATCTGTATTGACCGCCGGTTCGTGGTTTGAGACAGGATTAATGGCTTCATTGACGAATCACGTAGATCCTTGGGAGGGTGCACAATGGATTGGAGGAAGCAATGATGATATGGTGTTATATTCCCATTATCTTCCTGTGTTCGGTTTAAGTTGTGACATACATATTCTGCATGGAAATACATGTGCAGGGTTTATATATGGAGCAAATGATGAACGTCTGACAGATAAGAATATGAACATATATGAGATTGAGAGCGGACATAATAAATCTTATATAAAAATTGAACTTGACATATCTCCCGTTAGCAAAGGAGATGATGCCATAATTAATGTCTATCGTTGTGGATATCATCCGGAGGATAAAGAAAATATTCCTTTCAAATCTTTTACTATAAAACGTGAGTTTATAGATAAAGTAAACATGTACGGTAAGCATACCGTCAGTTTGAAATCCAATCTTGGACAGACAACGATTTGGGTTGGGGGAGAAAAACCAGACGGTTCCCCATACAAGGAAAAAATAGGTGATGTCAATCTTAATCCACTTGGTGCCGGTGGTGATTTCATTGCTTTTCCTGTAGTTGGCGATGTATGTGCTTTTATACCGGAGGGGCAGAAAGCAGAAGTGGCAAACTTTAAAATAGAGAATTACAGAACACCCTCAGCTGTGATATGGAAAACAGAACGTTTGGAGACCGGAGCTTCCAAAGATGCAGGATGGTGTGCATATACTCCGGAAGGATCTTCTTCGCCGATGTTACGTACAGTGTTTGTCTCATCTGATAAAAAAGTATCAAAAGCACGATTATATGTCACAGCTCGTGGTATTTATGATATATATATGAATGGAGAACGCGTCAGTGATGATTATTTCAATCCTGGTCTGACCCAGTATGACAAAACACAGTTGTATCAGACATTTGATGTGACCGATCATATTATACAAGGTGAGAATGCTCTTGGTGCTATACTTGCAGAAGGATGGTGGAGTGGTGGTGCCACCTTTATGGGGGAGTATTGGAACTTTTTCGGTGACAGACAGTCTATGCTTTCCAAACTTGTTATCACTTATGAGGATGGAACCCGTGTGACTCAGGTCAGCAATCCTGAAGAATGGCAATTTTATGGACATGGTCCGGTACTATACGGAAGTTTTTTTCAAGGAGAAGTATATGATGCTACAAAAGATGAGCGTATTGATGGATGGTGTACAGCTGGCTATGATGCCTCTGCATGGAAACATCCGGTAACTGTAGATTTGGAGGGAACCACTGCTTTCAGCAACTATAAATCCAGTTATGTAGGACAGTTCGGACAGACGGTAAAAGCTGTGCGTACTCTTACTGCACAATCTATGGAGGAAGTACGGCCGGGAGTGTTTGTTTATGACATGGGGCAGAATATGGCTGGTATACCTGAAATAAGTTTGTCAGGTATTACTCCCGGAACAAAAATCAAAATGCGGTTTGCGGAAGTGAAATATCCTGATCTTCCTGAATATGCCGGTCATGAAGGAATGATTATGTTGGAGAACATACGTGCGGCAATGGCACAAGACATATATATAGCCAAAGGGGGCGAGGAGCATTTCTCACCAAGATTCACATATCATGGATATAGATTTATAGAGATTACAGGATTGGAGGAGCCTCTTCCTTTGGAGAATGTGAAAAGTGTCGTCCTTAGTTCCATTCATCAGCTGACATCTGATTATAAGACTTCAGATGCGAAAGTGAACAAACTATGGGAAAATATCACGTGGTCTACACTTGCCAATTTCATGTCTGTACCGACGGACTGTCCTCAACGTAACGAACGTCTCGGGTGGTCTGGAGATATATCCGTCTTTTCCCGTACTGCAACCTATTTGGCGGATGTCGCGCAGTTCTTGCGCAGACATCTGATGAGTATGCGTGATACACAATGTGACGATGGTAGGTTTACAGATGTTGCACCGATTGGCTGTGGCTTCGGAGGACTTCTTTGGGGCAGTGCCGGAATAACCGTTGCATGGGAGAGTTACCGCCAGTATGCTGACAAATCCATGCTGTCGGAACATTATGATGCCATGTCTCGTTATATGACTTACGTTGAGAAGGAACTGATAGACCATGAAAGTGACATTCTGGTGCAGCACAGACAGTGGGGAGACTTGTGTGACTGGCTTGGCCCGGAGGATAATCGTAATGATAAGTCGCTTATATGGGAGGCCTATTACATATATGATCTTGACCTGATGGGCAAAATTGCAGATGTATTGGGCAAATATGATGATGCAGAAAAGTTCATGAAAAGACGTGACGCAAGAAAAGAATTTTTTCTGAATACTTATATTGACCATACAACTGGAAAGACTGTTTATTCAGCCTTTGATCCGGCCAGACAAGGAAAGACGGTAGATACGCAAACTTCTTATACATTACCTCTTGCTTTTGGAATAGTAGATGAACACGACGACAGTTTGCTGTATAGCAAGTTTGTTGACAATTTTGTGACATCCGTATGCCGTGAAAGTACGATGGACAATGGCAAAAAATCTTCGCCTTATTCTCTGTTGACAGGCTTTATCGGAACAGCATGGATAAGCCAGGTCCTGTCTGATTGCGGACATGCAGAACTCGCCTATCGCTTGCTACTTCAGACTGATTATCCTTCATGGCTATATAGTGTCGAACAGGGAGCAACGACAATATGGGAACGTCTCAATTCATATACTCATACAGATGGCTTTGGAGGAAATAACCGTATGAATTCATTCAATCACTATTCCTTCGGAGCTGTCGGAGCATGGATGCTTGCTCATTCTCTTGGAATCAGACGAGATGATTCCGTTGCAGCCTTCAAGCGTATTATGCTTGCTCCAGAAACTGATCATACCGGAACTCTCATATCTGCAGAAGGATACTATGAATCCCCTTATGGACGTATAGAAAGCTGCTGGACAAGAAACTCAGACGGAACAACGAATTATGAATTTACTGTTCCTGCAAATACTTCTGCAGAGCTGCACATTCCAGTATTGTCATTGGAACACCTTACGGAAAACGGGAAAAAAATAGAAAAGAACAAATGCATAAAGATTCTTAATGAAGATTCAAGTGACAAGCCTGATGCTTCATTCATGCTGCTTCCCGGAAAATACAGATTTGAAGTGCGATAGACACTATAACCAGATATTCTCTATTTGAGCGAGAGATTTATTCTTGTTGCTTAACAGTTAATTGTCCCTCAGGATAATCTTTGTAACAGATTATTCTGGGGGATAATTGGTAAACTGACAGAGTTTGTAGTATCCTCTTTCATAAGAAATTGTTGCTGTAGGCACCACATTCTCCTGATTCCTTTATTGCATACTATTACGTTTGTATGCGTCTTTCTTCTCCCGTTTTCTGTATAGCAAGCTGCATACCTTTATCCTTGCAGCATAATGTTAAGTCTGTTTCAGTCATGTCAGTCCATGCTTTTTGCCGCTGATTTTTAAAACTCCTGCAGCACTATATCTATGCAGAAACTGCAGTAAAAAAGCTTTTTTACTGCACTATTTTTTATAAACAGCACTGCTGATTGTAAAATCAACAGTGCTGTTTTTATAAACTACAGTGCAGTTTTTACAATCAGCAGTGCAGATTTAAGAAATTTGCGCACTATTTGTTTTTTTATGGCATAGGCAAAAAATATAAAATTGAGGAACCGGGAAGTTTCAGGTTCAGAAGTGATGGCAGAAAGTGTGCAGCCAGAAGCATACTGCCGGTGCATACGTTATTTTTCTAACTACAAAGACCCGAATATCAGCTTTTACCTCGATATTCCCATCGACGTTTACTAAATAATCTCGATTACAGCCCGGAGGACAGACACATGCTACAACATCATGTCGAATTGCGTCATGTCCACATACTGAATAAAGCTGTCTTCATGAATGTTGTTGAACAAGTTATGGTTATAAGCGTTTATGGTGAACAGATAGTATGTGAATAATCGGATTTTGGTGGTAAATGACATCCTTAATCCTGTTCTGAAATATTAAAAAGAAGTAACTTTGCAAATAGGATGTTTCCTTAAGACTTGATTTAAATAAAAAAGCGACATAATTATGAGAAAATCATTTATTCTTGTTTTTGCTGTGACGATAATTATGGGAATGCAGATGAAAGCCCAAGACAATTCAACTGTTCCGGAAAAAGGGCATGTCACTTCTGTCACTGCTGTAAGCAATGTGTTTGGAGACGGGCGAAAAGTGTCTACTGTCATATTGGAGTATGATGAACCAATCAGCAACAAAAGTCTTTCGTTGAAGAGTTATTCCGTGGAAGGGAAAGAGGTGACGCGTGTATATGCAAATACTATTCCTGAAAAAACTGAAAAAGGGAAAAATGGTAAATATGTGATTATAGAGGTGAAAGCAGAATTGGACCTTTACGCACAACCTAAAGCTCCTACACCCGAGAGTGAAGCCAAGAAGAGGGAACGTGACCGGATGCAGGGAGGTCCCGGACTTAGGGCTGGATGGAGTACTGGAGGAGATGATACTTATCCGGGCAATGCAACCGTCATGCAGGTTGCCGACATAAAAACTATAAAGGGGAAAATATATCCGGCAACTAATGATGCTTTTGAAAGTAATGTGGAGAAATGCCTTGTGGCAGATGACTTCAAGCAGTATGAGTTTGTCAGTCCTTATACGGGACAAATATTGCCTTATAATTTATTTCTTCCGGAAGATTATAATCTAGACCAAAAGTATCCGCTCGTGTTGTTTATACATGATGCAGGAGTGGCCAGTGCAGAAGTCAAACAACCGCTTTATCAGGGTACGGGAGCTGTATCGTGGGCGACTCCGGAAGCACAGGCGCGGCATAAATGTATTGTCGTTGCACCAGAGTATCCTTTCATTACTGTGGATGACAATTGGAACTACAGCCATCATCTTGATGCAACGATTGCACTGCTGAAGGATTTGCAGACTCGTTATTCTGTAGACAGCAGCCGTATCTATACTACCGGACAATCTATGGGATGCATGTCCTCTATTGTGATGATGCTAAAAGAACCAGACTTGTTTGCCGGAGCATTGCTGGTGGCAGGAAAATGGCTTCCTGAAGTGATGACACCGTTGGATAAACAGAATATATGGATTATATCCTGTGAAGGAGATGCTTCTTCCAATACGTTGCAGGGGCAGGCGGTAAATTTGTGGAGAGAGAACGGCGCCGTCGTGACGGAAGGGATATGGAACATGGAGTCTACTCCGGAACAATTCACACAAGAGGCAAATAAGATGCGTAGTGAGGGAGGACATCTGTTTTTTACTCATCTTACAGGTGGTAATCATCGTGCCACATGGTTTGTCGCCTATGGAATTGAAGGTGTACAGGACTGGCTGTTTGAACAGCATAAATAAATGTGTGCCTGCATGGGAATTTGCAGATAAGAGCTCAGTGAGTATGGAAGTCTGTCAACTATGATACAGACAGTACTGTAATATGCTTCTTCTTGTTTTGCATAGTGGTAAAGCAGGCATCTTTAGTTCTTGTTCTGTTGTGATGGATGTGTATATCTGATAGTTTTTTATGAGACATGAAAAATATTACACTATATATTGATTTGGCTTTTTGTTTCATCTTTTTGCCGTTGATGATATATATATTCCCTATTGAAAGATGGGTAAATACATATCCTGTGTTTGTGTGTTTGTTTGTTTGCTGGTTGTATATTACCTATTTTGCCAATAGGTATATCACTATACCCTTGTTGTTTCGGGAAAATCAGAAAAAGCACAAGCTATGGGCATTTGGCATTATTGTTCTTTCTTTGATTGTTACATACTATATGTCATGTTTTGAAGTTTCATCGCCTCTTTACCACCAACACAAGCATTTTTATCCGCAGCTCATTGCAAAAGTCAGATTAAACCAACAAGCGGTATGGCTGCTATATGTGGTGGTTGAGGTTTTTAGCTTTGCTGTCGGGATGCTTACAGAGATAAACCATCAAAGACTTGTGAGAAAGGAACTTGAGAATGAGCGGAACAAAGCAGAGCTGGCTCTTTATAAGGCGCAAATAAACCCTCATTTTCTCTTCAACACCTTGAATACAATCTACGGGATGATGATAACAAAATCAGATAAGACGGAAATTGTGATGGAGCAATTTATAAATCTGACCAAATATATGTATAATAATTCCAATAGAGATTTCATTTCTATAAATGAAGAAGTGGAATATATTGAGCAGTATGTGGAGCTTCAGAAGCAACGGCTTAACGATTTTGCGGATATATCGTTTGATTACCGAATCGAGGAGAATGAAATGCGGGTACCTCCGATGATATTGATAACCTTTGTAGAAAATGCGTTCAAATATGGTGTTTCATCCAATGAACCGTGTTTCATACATATAAATCTTGGACAAAAAGAAAATAGCATATACTTTTCTGTGGAAAATAAAATATTTGACAGACTTTCAAGACAATCAAAGAAGACGGGGATTGCAAATTGCCGTAAACGGCTTGCACTTCTCTATCCAAACAAGCACATGCTGGACATAAACAATGAGAACGGACTCTTTACTGTAAATCTTACAATTCAGAATAATGTATGATAAGATGTATTGCCATAGATGATGAACCGATTGCTCTTAGCATTATAAGTAAATATTGTGAAAGACGAGGTGGTATGGAACTTGAGACTTATAGCTCGTCTCGTTCCGGTATGCAGCGCATTAATGAGACACATCCGGATATAGTTTTTCTTGATATCGAAATGAACGAGGTGTCAGGGATAGAATTGGCAAAGAAACTTCCGGACGGGTGCTGCCTTATATTTACAACGGCATTTGCACAATATGCCATTGATGGATTTGAGGTGAATGCCGTTGATTTTCTGCATAAACCATATTTTTATGATCGTTTTAATAAAGCAGTCGATAAGGCGGAACAATGGTTGAAGATGAATGACCTGCTGAAAAAGTCTGAATCATCTTCACGGCAGTTGATTCTTAAGGTTGAGTATAAGAATGTGGCGGTTGCTATAGATGATATATTTTATATAGAGTCTATGGACAATTACGTAAGGATACATTTTATGGATTTGACAAGTGTCATGTCGAAGATTAGCTTGCGAAATATAGAGAACCAGCTTCCTTCAAATGAATTTATACGTGTACACCGTTCATATATTATACCCAAGAATAGAATTGCAAGATTTACCAGAACTGCAATTGTATTGAAGAAAAACGGACAGATTATACCTGTGGGAAGGAAATACATAGATCTGACAAGTTGTGCACTAAGCAATGAGTAGTTTCGTATGTAACATGTAAAAACATACAGTCTTTGCTTTTTTATAAAGCAGAGACTTTAATCGTAGGTGATGATTGTTCCCTGATTGTTTTGATACAGGGAAACTGACGGCTGTAAATAATTTTTATACGCAATAAACACATCTTTTGGAGGAGAGTCATGAGTTTCGGACAGTATGATTTAAGATGTTTATATGGAAAACAATAAAAAAAACCTTGAAAATTTGGATTATTAAAGTTAAAGAGCCTATATTTGCTAAATGAAAAAACGATAAAAATAATAATTACCTTAAATACTAATTAAATAAAAGGTCATGAGTCAAAAAAGAGTTTACACTTTCGGTAATGGACAAGCTGAAGGTAATGCCAAGATGAGAGAAGAACTTGGCGGTAAGGGTGCAAACCTTGCAGAAATGAACCTTATAGGGGTTCCAGTTCCTCCTGGTTTCACAATCACTACTGACGTGTGCAATGAATACTACACTGTAGGTCAGGACAAGATCGTAGAACTTCTACAGGACGAAGTGAATGCAGCTGTAGCACATATCGAATCGTTGATGAACAGTAAGTTCGGGGATGTCAACAATCCGTTGCTTGTTTCTGTTCGTTCCGGAGCTCGTGCTTCAATGCCGGGTATGATGGATACTATTCTCAATCTCGGTCTGAATGATAAGGTTGCAGAAGGTATGGCGCAGAAGACAAATAATCCTCACTTCGTTTACGATTCATATCGCCGTTTTGTACAGATGTACGGTGATGTGGTTCTTGGAATGAAGCCGGTGAACAAGGAAGATATCGACCCGTTTGAGAAGATTATCGACGAGGTTAAGGATATTCGTGGCATCAAGCTTGACAAGGATCTTTCTGTAGATGAACTGAAAGATCTTGTTGTACGTTTCAAGAAGGCAATCAAGGAACAGACCGGCAGCGATTTCCCTGATGATCCTATCGAGCAACTTTGGGGTGCTATCTGCGCTGTGTTCCGCTCTTGGATGAACGAACGCGCTATCCTCTACCGCAAGATGGAAGGTATTCCTGACGAATGGGGAACAGCTGTTTCCGTTATGGCAATGGTATTCGGAAACATGGGTGACACTTCTGCAACAGGTGTTTGCTTTAGCCGTGACGCCGGCAACGGTGAAAACCTCTTCAACGGTGAGTATCTTGTAAATGCACAGGGTGAGGATGTTGTGGCTGGTATCCGTACTCCGCAGCAGATTACAAAAATAGGCAGTCAGCGTTGGGCTGAGCGTGCAGGTATCTCAGAAGAGGAGCGCGTTGCCAAGTATCCTTCCATGGAAGAGGCTATGCCTGAGCTTTATGCAGAGCTTGACGCTCTTCAGGACAAGCTGGAGCACCACTACCACGACATGCAGGACATGGAGTTCACTGTACAGGAAGGCAAACTCTGGTTCCTCCAGACACGTAACGGTAAGCGTACAGGTACTGCCATGGTGAAGATTGCAATGGACCTTCTCCATGAGGGTATGATTGACGAGAAGACTGCTATCCTCCGCTGTGAGCCACAGAAGCTGGACGAGCTTCTCCACCCTGTATTCGACAAAGAGGCTTTGAAGAAGGCAAAGGTCATCACACAGGGTCTTCCTGCATCACCGGGTGCTGCTTGCGGTCAGATTGTGTTCCACGCTGACGATGCTGAGGCATGGCATGCTGACGGCCACAAAGTCATCATGGTTCGTATCGAGACTTCACCTGAAGATCTTGCTGGTATGGCAAGTGCTGAGGGTATCCTGACAGCTCGTGGCGGTATGACTTCTCATGCTGCTGTAGTAGCACGTGGTATGGGTAAATGCTGTGTATCTGGTGCCGGCGCCATCAATGTGGACTATAAGGCAAAGACTGTAGAAATCGAAGGTGTTGTATATAAGGAAGGAGATTATATCTCATTGAACGGTACAACTGGTCAGGTTTATGCAGGAGAAGTTCCTACAAAGGCTGCAGAGCTTAGCGGTGATTTCAAGGATCTTATGGACCTTTGTGATAAATATACGAAGTTGCAGGTACGTACAAATGCTGACACTCCTCATGATGCACAGGTTGCTCGTTCATTCGGTGCAAAGGGTATCGGTTTGACACGTACAGAGCACATGTTCTTTGAAGATCAGAAGATTGTCGCTATGCGTGAAATGATTCTGTCTGATTCTGTAGAGGGACGTGAGAAAGCTCTTGCTAAGCTTCTTCCTTATCAGAAGGCTGACTTTAAGGGTATTCTTGAGGCAATGGATGGATGTCCAGTCAATATCCGTCTGCTTGACCCACCTCTTCATGAGTTTGTTCCTCATGATCTTGCTGGTCAGGAGAAGATGGCAGAAGAAATGGGTGTCAGCGTGAAGGAAATTCAGAAACGTGTGGCAAGTCTTGCAGAGAACAACCCTATGCTTGGTCACCGTGGTTGTCGTTTGGGTATCACATTCCCGGAAATTACAGCTATGCAGACACGCGCTATTCTCAGTGCTGCATGTGAATTGAAGAAGGAAGGCAAGAACCCGATGCCGGAAATCATGGTTCCGCTTATCGGTATCCTATATGAGTTGAAACAGCAGAAAGAGATTATCAAGAAGACTGCTGCAGAAGTCTTTGCTGAGTATGGAATTGAAATAGAATTTGAGATTGGTACTATGATTGAGATACCTCGTGCAGCACTTACTGCTGATCGTATTGCAACTGAGGCTGAATACTTCTCATTTGGTACAAATGACCTCACTCAGATGACATTCGGATATTCTCGTGATGATATAGCTTCATTCCTCCCTGTTTATTTGGAGAAGAAGATTCTGAAGGTTGACCCATTCCAGGTTCTGGACCAGAATGGTGTTGGTCAGCTCATCAAGATGGCTGTAGACAAGGGTCGTGCTGTGCGTCCTGGTATGCGTACTGGTATATGCGGTGAGCATGGAGGTGAACCAAGTTCTGTTAAATTCTGTGCTAAGGTTGGTATGAACTATGCTTCATGTTCTCCATTCCGTGTGCCTATAGCACGTCTTGCTGCTGCGCAGGCTGCAATCGAGGACTAATTCACCGAGAGTTAGATAATTAACAGGCCGTAATTCTCTGGAACGTATATCCAGGAATTACGGCCTTTTTCTAAATCAACATTGCGATGAAAGAAGAGATAGATTCGCATACCGGCGAAAAATGGATTGAGCTGAGTAGGGAGGAAATCAAGATGGGCTTCCTTGCTCAATGCATTGAGGCTCTTGCGGAGATGGAAGGATGCGACTATACGGAAATGTTCAGTCGTATGGAGGCTGCTGATATGACCGAAGGATATATCCTCAAACATTATGAGCCGCTTCACACTCAAAGTTGGGAAAACGTCATAGATGACCTTAAAGAACTTCTCGCAAAACGAGAATCTAAATAATTAACGATATGTATGAAGCAGGTTTATAAAATAAATAAGCCCGCTAATTTTGGCATAACTGCTAAAAATCAGTGGGCTTGATGTGCTATAGATGCTCTTGATAAGATGATATCTATTATTTATCTAACAATTCTTTGAGAAATTGAATACTCTTATTCTTATCAATTTGATTTGTGAACGGATTTTCATTTAACATCTCATCAATTGCAGTGCCATTGAATTGAGCGGCACCTCTTGTTGAGCGACCTGCCCAGTGATATTGAAGAATAGTGTTGTCTATTAACTTCTTATGATATACAGAACACAGCAATGTATTGAAAATTTTGTTTTCATCCACTCCTATAAAGAAAAACAAAAAGATGCTATTCGTGTCGGCCATCTGTCTCAAGAACTTATCTATATTATAGGCTTTGGGATTGGAGCTAAGATAAACGACTTTAGTCTTGATGTCTGTGTATGTGTCATAATTTTCAAATTGTCTATAATAATCACCTAAACCATTTTGGGTATCGTATGTAGGTAAAGCAGCTTCTAACCCCTTTAGATTATGAATGATTTTTGCTCTTTCATCATCATTTGCTGTGATAAGACTTTCTATCAATCTTCCACGTATATTGGTATTTTCAATATGCGATGCAACAAGTATTTCATTTCTACACTTGTTGCATCGTTTGTTCAAGTCATTTTCTAAAATAGTGAAGTCGTTTGAGGATACAAAATTTATAGCCCTATCTACGGAGCTCAGTATGTGTTTTCTTTCTTCGTCAGTCGGGTTAAACTTTTGATTTACAGGCCTAATTTGTGATGTTGCATCAACAAGCCTCATCAGGTTGTCTTCCCAGTCTAAACCCTGATGAATGTCAAACAAATAGTCAAAATTATCAGGAGTATTTGTTCTGCCTTCATAATCTCTAATGATGTCAGAGCCATTAAAGCTACCTTTGATATTAGTCATACTCAATTCTTTTGAACTATGGCTTATCTTCTTTAGCAATGTGGTATTAGCTAAAAAAATCAAATTATCTGCATTTTGCCTAATCAGCACTACAAAAAAAGGAATCTTGTCATATTTTTCCAGTGCAGACAAGGATAGAATTGTATTGCTAAAAGACTTAGAGTTGGATTTTGAGTAGCTAAATCTAACTGCAAAGTAGTTATTGTGGTAAACTTTTCTGTCCTTTACCAATTTAAACTCTTTCATTATAGCATTTTCTACATTCTGCTTATTATGCTTTGGTGCTTTAGTACAAATGTAATCTACAAAGTTTTTACAGATTGAATTCATATTATTGTAAATTAGTCATTGTTATCAAAAAAGGATGGAGAGGCCCTTCTTTTAGACTCTACTTTCGGTTTTGATTGTTTCTTTTGGTCTCCTAAAGAGTTCCTTTCCCAGAAAACACCATCTGCATAACCTTGTATTGTTGGGTCACTAATGGCATTGACTATTCGTTTGGCTGCCCACAGACAGTACTCGTGGTTAATTTCTACACCAAAGTATCTACGGTTTAACTTCTGCGCTACAACAGCAGTCGTTCCACTGCCGAGGAACGGATCAAAAATTTTATCTTCAGGTTTTGTCGATGCAAGCACAAGTTTTGCATATAGTTTTTCCGGTTTTTGTGTTGGATGGTCGGTATTCTCAGGCATTGACCAAAATGGTATACTTATATCGTCCCAAAAGTTTGAAGGATAAGTGATTCTAAAGTTTCCGGAATCTGTTTCTTCCCAATCTTTCGGTTTGCCATCTATTTTGTATGGTGCAATTACTTTACGTTTCATCATAACTGAATTAACGTCAAAATAATAGTCTTTAGGATTCTTGACAGCAAACCAAATATCCTCCATTCCGTTTTTCCAGTTAGATTTTGCACCTCGACCTTTTTCACGTTGCCAGGATATTCTATTAATTACTGTAAGTTTTTCTTCTATAACTCTTTGCATCGAGGAGGTACACTTCCAATCTCCGCACATATACAATGAGCCGTTATCTTTTAGTTTGTCACAAACTTTATAGAACCAACTACGCAGATAATCTTCATATGCCTCAGATTTCATCGCCGAAAACTTTTTTCCGTTAAAGTTTTTGTCAAGATTATATGGTGGGTCAATGATGATTAAATCAAAATAATTGTCAGGAATATTATCCAAACAATTGAACAAGTCTCCATTGACAACCATATCGTCATGAAAATTTGTTGCCAAATCATGATCGGATGAAATAAGTTGTTCCAGAGATGGTATTTCTTCTGGTTTTACTGTTAAGGTCCTATTTCTTTCAGCTCTCTGCTTTGTTGTATTCTCTGTCATATTATTCTGTTGTATTACTTACGATTAAGTCTTTAGTCTCAACACCTAAAAGATTGGCAATATCATTTAGTGTTTTCAAATCAAGCCGGATACTATTCTTACATCATTTGCTAATGGTACATGGAGATTTGCCAAGTTCATTAGCGGGCCACTTTCCTGTTTTGTTACATTCAAAAAGTATGCTTTTTATTCAGTTAAGATTAGCCATGAGATGTAAATTTCTGTAGATTTGGCATAAAGGTATAAATTTTCTGTGAAAATAATGATTTCAAGTCAAGGAAAGTAGCATTCGCATATTACTTTCTAATGAACGTGACAAACCAATCTGACTGCTACTTCACCAATGAGATTAGTCATTGTTATTCTGACAACTCTTTTCGATTTGTCAACAAAAGAAAGCAAATGACAATTTCTAATCCTTTCCTTTATTAGAGGTTGGGAGTATGGCAATGAGGTTTCCAATAGCAAATCCGAGCTTGATGAAGTGTTTGAATTTGACGAATAAGGCAATTCTGTCCGCGACAGCATTAAGGATATACAAGGATTCATAATCTCAGAAAATGGAGTTGATACAGAAGCTGGTATTCATTATTTTACAGTTACCGATTACTATTGGAGCTTATTATTCCAAATATACATATAATTATTTGTAAATAAATTTCTAATATTTTTTTATAAATAATTATATGTATATTTGCCGCTGTTAATAAGATACTAATAGTATTGGCTTGTAATATATTGATATTATGAATATGAAACATAAATATGTAAATTATTAATAATATAAATTATTTATAAAATGTTATGAAGATTGCAATTACAGTATTATGGGTATGTATATCTATATTTGCCCATGCTCAGAATGTCAAGATGTCTGCACTTGCTCCTATAGAAGTGAGAGTAAGTTATGAGGTAGATCAACTGTGTGACTATCCCAATCAATGGAGAGCGGATGACTGGCGTGAGAAATCAACCTTGATGCTTGAGATTAGTAAAGGAATTGCACACAGTTATGTGGTGGAGGAGCATCATAAATTAATAGATCAGTTCGTCATGTACCGTGATAAGAACAGATGGAAGCTTGAGCCGTTCAACACCCACGCTTTATTGGGCGAGACATTCATTGGCCACCCAGACGAGAAAACGTTGACGCAAATCGTAAACTTGGATGCGGCGGGAGTATTCCAGTATGCAGAACCTATACCGAATTTGAAGTGGAATGTTTTTCCTGAGCACAAAATAATTATAGGATATGATTGTCAGCGTGCCACTTGTTCATTCCGTGGACGTAACTATGAAGTCTGGTTTACTTCAGAAATACCTTTGAGTTATGGACCGTGGAAACTGCAAGGGCTCCCCGGACTTATATTGGAAGTCGCAGATGAGAAAAATGAATACCATTTCATTGCAGTCGGAATAGAACAAGTGAAAGGTGAGGAATGCATGAAGATATTCGATGAGAAGATACGGTCAATTAAACGTAGTAAAGCTCTGAAGATGGAGGCGATGCTGCATAAAGACCACGGAGCTTTTGCGGCTGATTATGGTATAAACTATCATTTGGGTGACGGACAGGAACATAAATCACAACCTTATTATCCAATAGAACTGAAATGATAAGACGTTCTGCAATTATTCTTTTCTACATGCTTTCCTTCGTTGCTTTGTATGCCCAACAGAGAGATTCTGTGACCGTTTCTGGTCGTGTCACTGATACGGAAGGAGAACCAATGGAGGCTCTGATCATAACTGTATTGCAGCCTTCGGATTCGTCTGTGATAGCATACGGCATGACAGACATAGAGGGGCATTATATGATCGATTTCATGACAGAAAACGATGAGATTATGGTTAGTCTGACCGGCTTCAATGTAAAGCGTGAGGTAAGGAGGATAAATGCAGTAACCCAAACATTGGATTTCAAAGCGGAAGAGCAAAATATCACGTTGCATGAAGTGCAGATAAAGGCGCAGAAGTTGTGGGGAAGCCGTGATACACTCAATTATCTGGTGGCGGCTTATACCAAAGAGCATGATCGTACAATAGGTGATGTGTTGAAACAGCTGCCCGGAATAACTGTGGAGGGAGGGGTAATAAGATATCAAGGGACCCCCATAAATCATTTCTATATTGAAAATATGGATGTGTTGCAAGGTCGTTACAATATTGCAACCAAAGGTATCAGAGCTGAAGATGTGGCAACAGTACAGGTATTGGAGAATCATGAGTCCATCAAGGCATTGCAGGACCAAGTACCACCGGAATCGGCAGCCATCAATCTTAAGTTGAAGGAGAAGGCGAAAGGCTTATGGACAAAGTCTTTTGATCTTGGTGTCGGGTACAATGATGATGTCATATGGAACTGTGAAGGGAACCTGATGTATTTCGGTAAGCAGCGTCAACACGTGATGTTTTACGGAGCAGACAATGCAGGGAGAGAGGCTGACCGCTCATCCCGACAGTATGGCGGTAGCGGATTAGGGACTGTCATATTGACTGATATCATATATCCCGGCTCGTCGCCTGTCGGTTCTACACTGCGAAACAACAGGCACACCCTTCATTTGAGTAATCTGAATAAGTTGAGCGAAACCGCCCAGATTCATTACAATCTGAATTATAGTCATGACATCCGGCGGAGCGAGTCGCATTTGCAGACCACTTATCTGCTGCCGGGCGAAGACATGCGTGTCATTTATGAGGATATAGCATCTCGCCATACAACCAATGATGCGGAAGTACGGCTCTCATACGAGAATAATACTGAAAAGAAATACCTGTGTAACACTCTTGACATGTCCGGTCAATGGTCTGAAGCAAATGGGACAGTCCTTTCCAATACTGACGACATCCGCCAGCATGTCTGTCATCGTAATTTGGGAGTGGCAAACCACACGCGCTGGATACACCGTACTGACGGAGGGGGAGGATTTGATTTTTCCAGCAGGAATACGGTACAGATGACACCGCAGGCTCTTTCTGTCAGTAAAGACTGGATCGCACGTCAGGAGGTGGATATTACAAGGGTGGGGTCGTCAAATAACTTTTCCCTGCTAAAAGATATTCGAAAAAATTGCTGGAGTGTTGTGCCTACTGCCGCACTGAATATGAATTATGTCGGGGTGAAATCGATGTTGCGCGCCACTATTTCAGATAAAGGTGACATGGATTACTTGAATGTCGAAACAGATCTGGGTGCCACAATACGGTATGTGAAAAACGAATTCAGGCTGACATTCAGACTTCCTTTAGTGTTGTCCTATACAGATGTTGTAGATGAAGTCGATGCTGTGAAGGTACGTTTTTCACCGTCATTTGGTTTTTTATGGAAAGCCGATGACAATTGGACCTTTTCCGGCAACGGATATTACGGTATGAGCCAGACCTCATGGGAACAGCTTATCACTGCCTATATCATGCGTGACTACCGTACTACAAGTTGCTATGTGGCGGATCTCACAAGCAGTTCTTCTGTCAAACTGGATGCCAAAATCAATTACAAGGATATTATGAGCAGCTTTTTTGCTTATCTACAGGGGGCTGCATCCCGTTCATGGAGCGATATAATCTACGGAACTGCAATAGACAAAAACAACCATACGGTTATACAAGCCGAGTATATGCCGCATCATAATGACATCTACTCGCTGACGGGCAATATCAGCAAAGGATTTGGTTGGAAAGACACAAAAATAGAAATGAATGTGGGCTATACCCGCAATAACAGTCTCGTTCTGCGTCAGTCTGCAGCTACTGATTTTCATACTAATGTCTATCATGTACATGGAAATGCCTCCTGCAACATCATCAACAGAATCCGTATAGGTTATGGCTGCGACTATACATACCTGCGTTCCATGTCGCAGGCATATACACACACGATCCATACATTTAGCCAGCGTGGAAATTTGGATATTACAATCATACCAAACAATGTGCTGATGAATATGACAGCATGTCATACGCATAATGGTGGCTTTCAAGGAAAGAAGGATTATGCTTTCTTGGATTGTTCATTCACTTACCGTATGAAAAAAAGGCTGGAATTCGTTCTTGAAGTATGCAATGTTTTCAATACCCGTACTTTTGTTTCACGTTCCGATGCAGAACTGACCGAGTCTATTATGGAATATCATCTGCTCCCTCGCAGTATAATGTTTACGACACGTTTCAATATTTAGAGATAATAAATTATGAAAAATATTAAAAGGACAATCATTCTTCTGTTGTTGGCTGTCTTTATATCGAATGCATATTCACAAAGCATGATATTTGGCAAAATACAGGATGCGTTTTTGAAGACTCCGCTTCCTAACGCGAAAGTGTCGCTGCTTCTTGCTTCCGACAGCACCATTATCATTGACTCTATTCCCATTCGGGAAAAACACAGGGGAGACGGAACGGTGAGCGAAGCTGAGTTTTCAATAAAAATGGAAAGAAAGACTTGTAACTATCTGATTCGGGCACGACTTGACGGCTATGAGGATGGATATCTTCCCCTTTCGATAGACGGGAACGAAGGGGGATTCTGGATGATGGACAATCCGCTTGAGTTGCGTAGATTACGGCAAGTGAATTTGGATGAGGTTACGGTAACGGCTACGAAAGTGAAGATGTACTACAGGGGCGATACTCTCATCTATGATGCCTCTGCTTTCAAATTGCCTGACGGTTCGATGCTTGACGACCTTATACGTCAGATGCCTGGTGTGACCATGAACAACAGTGGTGAAATATTCGTTGACGGCCGCAAAATTGACGAGTTGCAACTTGGCTCACGTTCTTTTATGCGTGGAAACTCGAAAATCATGTTGGAGAACCTGTCTTACTATACAGTGAAAGACATAAAAGTCTATGAACAGGACACTGATCTGAACCGTACACTAAACACTCAAATCGAGCAGAAAAAATTTGTAATGGATGTAAACCTGAAGCCAGAGTACCAGAGAGGATACTTGGCCAATGTGGAGGCAGCCGGCGGCACTCAGGAACGCTGGCTGGGACGTGCTTTCCTACTCGGTTTTACTCCTCGTACACGCTATACGTTGTTGGCAAACTCAAACAACGTGAACGAGAGCAGGCATATTGGAAGTTCTAACCATTGGACACCCGACAATATGCCAAACTCTTTACTGACAACCCACAGTGTGGCAGGCGAGGTAGACTATCAGTCGCTTGACAAAAGCGTTCAGGAAAATCTGAATGTGGACTTCACCTCTATACGAAATAAAGGGGATATAATGAAGCGCAGCGAACTTTTCGTTCCGAATCATCCTCTGCAGACAACACATGAGACATCCTTGGCAAAGGAAAATCGGCTCAAAATAGGAAACTGTTTCAAATATGTCAAACCCAAAGGTTTTACTTTTGAAAGTGAAGTCGCCATAAACTATAAATCGTACAGTAGAAGCTTTTCGATACTCACAGAACAATATGTAGACACTCTGACCATTCGTCAGCGAAATGGTGGTTTCAATGACGGGAATACGTGGGCTATGAATGTATATGCACGAATACATCCGACTTTGAAAAAAATAGGGAATTGGGAGCAGTATTTTCGTTTTACCACCTATTTAGACTATATGTCTGATAAGAATTGGCATACTCAACGTTTTCATATTAAGGATTTTGTAAATTCATCATCCGTTGATTCTTATAATTCTATCGACTATTCCATGCGCAAAATTGCAGTAAACGCTCCTATCTGGTATGCAGTTAGCCGGCGCATGAACTTTATGGATATTGAAGTTGCTCCATCCTATAGTCGGGAAAAAATACATGACTGGTTATATCATCCAGACACGCTTATGCTTCCTTCCCAAATAGATATGATCCAGACCGTCACCGACCGTGCAAACTCATATGACAGCGAACTGCAGAGTTACGGCGGTTATATCAGACTCCATTTTTCCCGTAAACAGATTCTTCCATCTACGAACAGACAGCCGGAAATGGATATGAATATCTTGCATTTTTATCTGGAACTGAAGCCAATGTATGAAAGGCTGCACTATCAGCGTGGACAGCTTGATACATTGGCCACACGCAAGACCTTACGTTTTAATCCGTGGCTTGATATTAATTTGTATGTGAAGAAGGATTATTTTCGTCCAGTAATCATCAGGATAAGCTATTACGAGTCCAATTCTGCACTGATGAATCAGATTGATTTTTGTGACGATGCCACCCCTTTGGTCGTCCGTCTCGGAAATCCGAATCTGAAACCTTGGTTTGCTAAGACTTCTATGTTTGCAGAATACAAGGATATTCGCAATCCCAGACACAATTATACCTTGTCTGCTGGATATAGCTATATCCATAACAATGTCTCACAGTCCGTCAGTTTCAATCCGCTCACCGGTGTCTATACATATCGTCCTGAAAATATACATGGCACTTACGATATCAAGGCGAGAGCCGGTATCTTTTACACTCTTGATGCCGACAGACATTGGACTGTAGAAAATAACTTTGATGGCAATTTTACTCATTGGCTCGACCATATCATATTCGAAGGAGAGACCAGTAGTAATTTGAATGCAGTCAATACTCTGACTTTGCATGATGGTGCATATATACAATATGATAAAGGTGCATTTAATGTCCGTATCACAGGTGACATAAAATGGCGGTACGGCGAGGGTAAGATGCGCGATTTCGCGACTTTGAATACCACAGACTTCAAGTACGGGTTGTCTGCTCGTTATACTATGCCGATATTGAAAACGACAGTTTCAGTTGAAGGGAACATGTATTCGCGCCGCGGCTATGGCAGCACAGAGCTGAATACGGACAACTTCGTGTTGAATGCTTCCATATCCCAGCCTTTCATGAAAGGGAAGCTGATAGCCCGCCTTGAAGCATTTGACATCATGCATCAACTGTCTTCTACACAGTATGAAGTCAATGCGCAAGGGCGTACCGAAACATGGTATCGCTCTCTTCCGCATTATTTCATGGCACATATCATTTATCATTTCAATAAGAATCCAAGGAAAAATAAAATATGAATACGCTAAAACGTTTTCCTCATTTCAAACAGCATGATACGTCAGACTGTGGTCCGACATCTTTGTATTGGAATCGGAACTTCAGATTCTCACCTGTTTCAAACGACCGGAAAATTGTGGACTGTTAAATACAATTGTCCAAAAAATAAGCATATTATTCTTTCCTTATTGGGGTTTATTATATTTTTGATAGAGGCATTTTTCTCCATGAGAAAGCGGTTAAATTGTTATGTATCAGTGTTTAATAAAATTAAACGGTACGTCCGAGAACCAAAAATCCAATGTGTAGGCTAAAAATGGCGTACCATTGCCGAAGAAAGTGTGTTTCAGTGCATTAGGTAGTATTGATACAATATTACGGAAACTTTGTCTGAGAGCGATATTTCTTAACTATTTTATATTTTACTTTACAATCTTTAACTACGCATTTGAGGCTGTTATTATGCCGTTGGTACTTCAATAATGGCTGTCCGCACTTGTCAGCGTATCAAAATCGGGTCGAGGGGTTTCCCCTTGCAAGGGTGTTTTCGGAGGGCGAATGTCCGACAAAAACACATCTTGCAGAGGCTACCGAACACCAACTTTGCAAATGTCGGATTTAATCACACTGAAAAGTCGGCTAATACGCTGATATGTCCGATTTTTGATGTATCTTTGCATTTGAAATCAAAC
>JAAGKN010000349.1_pt1 | contig 56602 bp, 51 predicted proteins | sample 6206371 | NCBI WGS metagenome assembly JAAGKN01 (sample SAMN11533720, study PRJNA540317) | gut metagenome | isolation source: fecal pellets from male and female animal of same cohort | host: Peromyscus leucopus | place: USA:CA | collected 2017
GTTTTATCGGACAGCAATAATTAACTTACAAAATTAATGCTCGAAAAAATCTTCGAGGCCGGGGAGTTGGGGCTGGGGGAGGAGGCGGAACGACATGCGGTGGAGGGGAGTGGTGCCGTATTGTTCTATCGCCAGGCGGTGGGCGGCAGTAGGATAGCCCTTGTTTTCGGCCCAGCCGTAGTGAGGATACTGCTCTGCGGCGGCCTCCATATAGAGGTCGCGCTCGGTCTTGGCGAGGATCGATGCCGCCGCAATGTTGGCAAAGCGGCCGTCGCCTTTTACATAGGTATTAAACGGCACGGTACCGTAGGGGCGGAATTTATTGCCGTCGACGGCAATAGCTCCCGGCTGCGGATCGAGCTGCGCCAGAGCACGGTGCATGGCCTCGATTGATGCCTGCAATATGTTGATACGGTCAATCTCCTCGGGCGACACCATGGCTATCGCCCAAGCCACTGCTTCGGCCTTTATAATGTCGCGCAGCTCCATGCGGCGTCGCTCGCTGAGTTGCTTCGAATCGTTGATCAAGGGGTGTGAGAAGTCGTCGGGCAGTATTACGGCAGCGGCAACGACAGGCCCTGCCAGACAACCGCGTCCGGCCTCGTCGGTGCCTGCTTCGAGAACTCCTTCGATCGAGCAGGCCGGCAGCGGATTATGCAAGCGTGGCATGGTTGATAACATTTTCCACGCGATACAGAGCTTCTATATCGCTGCGTGGTATTTCTATATCCTGATAGTCGGGATTGGCGCTGTGGAGCGTTACAAGAGTCGGATCATTGTTGCGTCGCACATATTTGACGAGCCTGAAATCCGACAGCACCACCACATAGATGCCTCCCCACATTATAGGCGCGTCGAGAGGCACGGGACGGATCGATATATAGCAGCCGGGCAGCAGCTCGGGGATCATCGAGTTGCCCGATACACGCACAATCGGATAATCAGGATTGAGCCCGGGCAGCATCATGCGGCCAACGATATATTCGTCGGTAAACATTCGCTCGAGAGGCGTGGCGCCGGCGGTAACATCGATGTCGTACACGGGCGCTCCACGACGGTAGCTATGCGTTTCCTCTTTGGGGAAAGGCACATTATTACCCTCGAGCAGCCAGTCTTTCGACACGCCGGTATTAACAATGATACGGTAGAGCAATCCGTCGCTCGGCTCGGCCTTGCCGGTAAGCACGCGCGACAGATTGGCAGGGTCGAGACCGATCAGTTTACTGAATTCGGCCTGACTCTTCCTCAATAGCTGCATCAGCCATTTTACCCTCTCTATAACGGTCGCCGACGGTGCCGGCAGATCCATTTCCGCAAGATTTTTTGTCATATATCAAAATCCTTCCTATATCCGCTTGCAAATATACAATTTTTATTGTACATTCCATGCGGAATAGTCAGAAAATTTTGTATGACAATCATTAGGCATCGAGCGTTTGAGCAGGGTTGCGAGAACGTTGCGGTCGGTGGTCTTGAGGAAGCGATGGTGTCCGTCGGCTGCCGGAGTAAAGGTAGTGCGGCCAATGCTGTCGACAGTCATCTTGCCTGGCTCCGAGCGCTCGAACCACAGCGAATCGGGTTCTACGGCATCGAGGACCGTGGTAAGATCCCATGTCTGACGATCGTAGGGCAGAGGCTGATAGTGCTCGTAGGCCACGCGAAGGGGGTGTCCGGGCTCGTAATTACTCTTGACAGCCTGATAAGGCACGAGGTAGGCGCTGCCGATCTCAAAGCCCGAAGCTACGATATCCGACGGCCATTTTTCGAACACGCTCTGCGCGGCCGGAATATCCATAAGTATATTGAATTCGCCGGGGCTGTTGGGGGTAAAGTTGCCGCCCATGATGGCAAGAAGTTTGACCTTTGCAGCCACCAGTTCAGGCTCGTTGTCGATCAATCGTCCGATATTGGAGAGAGGGCCGACAGCAATGATCGTCATTGACGAGTCGGGAGCTTGTGCGAGCAGGTCGCGGATAGCAGTCCAGCCTTCGGGCGCCGTGGTATTGTTGATGCCCTCGAATGCTGCATAGATCGAGGGGCGGAGGTAGCTGCCTTCTTCGGGATTCGGACCCTCGGTAACAGCGCCGAATACCGGCGAGCCGCTGCCGAATTCATCGTAATATGAACGGGCAAAGGCAAGCGCCATTGGGTTCGATTTCGACACCGTGATGCCTTTAAGATCGACTTTACCTTCGTTTTCGTAGTTTATAAGCATCTGAAGAGCAAACACATCGTCGACATCATTACCGAAGTCGGAGTCAAAGATTACCTTCATCGGAACGGCCACAGTTTCTTCCTCTTTGGGCGAACAGGATGCGAATGCAGCCAAAGCCAAAGCTGCGATCAATACATGGTTCAGAAATTTCATAATATAGTTTTTTAAGGTTTATATCGAATCGAGTTACTCCATCAGCAGGGGATCGTCGTCGCCCTCGCTACCGGGCAATAGAGGCACAGGAGTAGGCTTGGTCGGTTGCGGCGCCGGTTTGGGCTGAGGCTTAGCCGGCTTGGGTGTCGGTTTGGGTGTCGGCTTGGCGGGTGGAGTCTGTGGCTTCGGAGCCGGAACAAGCGGTGCAATTGAATCGGTTGCTACAGAATCGGTAGCTATCAAGTCGGGCAGATGCGGTGTTGGCACATCATAATCGAAGATCTCCTCTTTTTCTACGGATACATCTTCTACCGGAGGTGTATCGGGCTTGGCCTCGGCTTCTTCGAGTGTTTCGATCTCTTCGGGAGCAAGCAGATCGGCCTGAGCGTCGATATAATTCTGCTCCTCAAGATACCTGAAATATTCCTCGAACGAACGACCCTGATCAAACAACAGCTTTAGATTGGCCTCGCTGATCGCAATGGGGCGCACACCGGCCGGGAGCTTGAAGTCGCCCGACGATGCCATGACACTGCGGTAGTGGTCGAGTTCAGCCTGATTTTCGAAACCTCGCACTATGATCATGCCGAGACGGCCGAAATTCATCTGCTCTATATCAAAATCCTTCACGACAAAAGATTTGAAGTTGTGACGCGCGATATCGTAGAGCAGGGCATTGCTCGACACCTTGTCGGTGGGGAATGTAAATACGAGAGTCTGACGCGAGTCGGGATTGAGCTCGAACTGCGCCACACCTTCGGCCTCGGTAGCAGTGGAATCGTTGGTCAGTTTGAGATCCCATATCATGCCTCGTATGTTACCGGTGCTACCAGCCTGCAGCTCACGCCCCTGAGCCATGCCTTTGAGCCAAGCCGAAGCTATCGGCGTGAGGTCGGTATCGGGGTAACGCTCAAGGAGCTCGCGCAAGGTAGAATTGAAGGCATCTTTATCTTTCTCGGTAACGTAAGCGAGGGCATCGAGGAACATAAACTTAGGCATGATCTTGCTCAGGGGATATTCCTGTTGCATGCGCTTGTTTGCCGCATGTACATCGGCGTTGCGGTTGTCGAGGTAAGCCTCGTAGGTATCGGCATAGAGATCTTCCTGTATGCGGTCCATATCGCGCAGTTTGTCGAAATACTTCGGATCTTTCATCGCAATACCATATTTCGAGTCGGCAAAGTCGCTCAATATCAGACTACGCCATCGCTCGGCTTCGGCTGTCTGTCCGCGGCGCACAGCCATGAGATAAAGATTATAGTAAGTATCGAGGCGGTACACATTATCGGGATAGTCGGCGAGCAGGCGGTCGAACTGGCGACGCGAAGCACCGAAATCCTCAAGTTTGTCCTTGAGTATCACACCCATATTGTATAGGCCTTCCTGTATCACGTCGTGCGAGGTCATCTTGTCGGCGTCGGTCATCGGTATCTGGGCGAGATAATACTCGGGGTAATGCGGATCGGCGGCACGAGCGGCAGCGGCGGTATCGACCGGTTCGGTATTCGATTCGCCTGTTTCCGTCTCGGCGGATTCTGCATTATCATCATTTTCATCTGACGCAGCGAAGTCGTCGGTATTGAACGAAGCCTTGTTGCGGCGGCGCCAGTTGTCTTCGAGCTTGCGCGAGCCCCAGCGCTTCTGGAACTCCGTCTTGCCGGCGTTTCGCGTGGCCGTGTTGTAGAAATACCATGAATTGTCGCTGTTTATAACGAACGACTGCGTTGAATTGTCCTGCAACTGATTGCTGTTTGCGGCCTCGTTGGCGAGATATTCCTCGCGCCGTGCTTCCTCGGTTTCTTTTTTCTCCTTCTCCTTGAGTTCCTCGATTATCTTTTCGATAACCTTATTGCGCTGCTCCTCGGGCATGTCGGCAAGTCGCAGGAGGCTGTCCTGCAGATTCACGTTCTGCGAATATACTGCGAGTTCGTCGAGCACATCGCTGCGGCGCTTTATTGTGGCATAGTCGGGATATGTCTCGGGCAGCAGAGGCACGGCCTCGGAATAATTTGGCTGCGCCTTCTCATAGTTGCCGCGAAGGAAGTATAACTCGCCGAGGCGTATCTGATTCACGGCCTTGTCTATACCGTTGCGCGTAGATTTTTCATTGGCAAGTTCGTAGTTTTCTATCGCCCTGGCGGTATCGCCTCGCGAAAGATAGAGATTGCCGATAGCATAATAAATCTGATCGAGATACTCTTTGTTGCGGTCGTAGCGTGTCATGCGTCGCAAGGCCTTAACCTCGGGTTCTATGTCGGCACCCTGAAATACCTCGCTCTGCTTGATACGAGCATTGAATTTTGTGCGGTAAGGAGCCGACGACGATCCTCCGGCTGCAGAAAAAGCCTTATATGCCTCGGTGGGGCGGTTGAGGAGCTGGTACACCTGACCGAGAAGGAAGTTAAGACGAGTCTTCTGCGCACCGCCGGCACCCTTTATCGAAGCCTCGAGGAAGGGTATGGCGTCGGCATAGTTATCGGCGTGGAGGTAGAAATCGGCATATACAAAGTTGTAGAGCTTGCGCAGACGATTGTTGACCAGCTCGTCGTGCTTGATTCGTGTGAGTATTACCTCGGCTTCATACTGCCAGCCCATAGAGATATAGCTGAGTGCCTGGAGGAGCTTAGCCTCCGTTACCGTAGCCGGCAGCCACTTGAAGTGCTTGCTGATGTAGAAAAAGGTAGATGCCGCCCCGAGGAAGTCGCCGTTGAGATACTGGCTGCGCCCCATCATCATCCACGCGTTGTGGAGGAAGGGGTTGTACTCGTCTCGACGGAGCCATTCTTTGTTTTTGGCGCTGTTGCGGCTGCCTTTTACCTTCGGTTTCTTTTTTATCGATCGTATCTGTATGGCTTTCTGAGCCTTCTCTATCGAGCGAGTGAAATCGCCCGACGGTTGTGGTGCAGTCTGATCGTCCTTGGCTTCGACGGGGTGCATGTAGAGCCTTCGCGAGAAATCGTCCTCGTACTTGCTCTCCATATCGGCAAGAGTCTCTTTGTAGTGCTTGTCGCCGTTGTAGTATACGTTGTAGCGAGTGATAAAGGCCTGGTAATTACGGGTAGCGGCATTGTTCTTGTTGGGCGAACAAGCAGTGACAGCCGCCACAATGACTGCGACAGCTACAAGGCCTGCTATACGTATAATCCGGGCGTGCATCAGTTATTTAACGCCGGCCACACTCAATTATTGTGATTTTCAGCCGGCTTATTGGCTGTCGGGTAGGCTATTCGCGAATGATATATCGTCATCAGACGTTTGATGAATGCCTCTTTGATCCTGTTGACATCGCGGAACTCAAGAGTCGATTCGTTGTGGAGACCGTCGGCGATCTGGCTGTCGATAATCCTGTCGACAAGTTCTGTTATGGCCTCGCGAGTGTGCTCTTTGAGCGATCGCGAAGCGGCCTCTACCGAGTCGGCCATCATCAGCACGGAGGTCTCGCGGCTCTGCGGATTGGGGCCGGGGTAAGTGAAGGGCGTTTTGTCTACCTCTTCGTCGGGATGCTGGCGGCAATAGGTGTAATAGAAATACTTCGCCATGCCGCGGCCGTGGTGCTCGCGGATAAAGCTGCGTATTACCTCGGGCAAGCCGGCCTTGTCGGCAAGCTGCAAGCCGTCCGACACATGATTTATTACAATCGCCGCGCTGCGCTCGGGGGGCAGGGCATCATGAGGGTTGACACCATGCTGGTTTTCGGTGAAGAAGGCCGGATTCATGATCTTGCCTACGTCGTGATAGAGCGCGCCGGCACGGACAAGCTGCACATTGGCGCCGATACGGGCGGCGGCATCGCTGGCGAGGTTGCTGACGGCGATGGAATGTTGGAATGTTCCGGGACATTCATTCGACAGTCGCATAAGGATAGGCGTATTGATATCGGCGAGTTCCACAAGGGTAACTACAGATATAAAGCCGAACATGCGCTCTACGGCAAACATGAGTATATATGCCATCGACGTGAGGGCGGCATTGACTGCGAGGAAGGCCATCATGCGCCATGTAAAACCTTCGAACGAACCATTCATCAGCAGATCAAGGGCTACGTAAGAGGCAAAATAGGCCAGCATAACGATAGCAGATGTGCGCAGCAACTGGGAGCGGCGGCTGAGCTCGCCAAGCGAGAACACGGCGGCGACGGCCGCGCAGCTCTGGAGGAATATAAATTCGAGGGCAAAGGCTGTGACACCGGCGCAGATAAGAGTGAGAATACCAGTGACAAAGAGTGCCGTGCGGCCATCGAAAAACACCATCACAAGTATAGGCACTATCATCATAGGCGCTATATACACACCCTGAGCCACAAAGTAGTTGAGCCCCACGCCGACAAGGAAAAAGAGCGTGATGAGGCTGAACATGAATGTGATCTTGCGCAGATTGTTGTAGACATCGGGGACGAAGAAGTAGAAATAAAGCAACATCGCCGCCAGGAGCAGACCTACATATAGCATCTGACCCAGGAACATAAGCCATTTGCTCTGGTTCTGATTGTTGTCGAGCTGGCGCAGCATGTGTTCGTAGGTCTGAAGGTTGGTAAAGTCCTGCGACGTAATGATAGCGCCCTTGTCGATGATTGTCTGTCCCTGGAGGATGATACCTCTGTCGGCGGTAAGGGTAAGGTAGTCGTACTCGTAGAGTCGTCGGCTCTCTTCTTCATTGCGTGTGTAGTTCGGCAGAAGGATATTCTGCAGATTTGCCCTTACAAAATACTGGTGGAGAGTACTGTCGGTAATCACAGAGTCGAGGTAGAGGTATACATCGCGCGGCGAGGTAAAATTGCTTGTCGACATTTCGCTCAACACGTTCTTCTGCAGTAGCCTTACTTTTGGCAAACGGCCTGCGGCGATCTCATCCTTCGTACTCATGTCCACCACGCCCGAGGCGTATACCTTACGCAACTCCGATCCGAGCTGTCGGCGTAGGTGGGGCGTCTGACCTTCGGGCAGACGGTCGATGATGGTGTCGATCAGCAACTGATTAAGCTCGAAGATCGGTACAAAATGCGCGTCGAGGGTGTCGCGCGCAGCCATAAGTGTAGCCGAATCGGCATGGATAGGTATGTCGAAGGGTGCTATCAGCTTGGTATAGTTCCACGGACGTCCTTCTTCGTAATTGAAGCGGTTTGCCTCGGGGTGGGGATAGAAATATACTATCACTATCAAAGCCCCCAGGGCTATAAGAATCTTTTTCAGGATACTGTTCTTCATTGTCGTTCACACAAGTTATCCGCAATATCTTAATTTATTATTCTTGAGGCGGATGATACGCCTTGAATTGCCTTTGTTCGGTTGCAGAGGTCGTTAACCACATCGACATCGCTCACACGCACCCACAGGTCGGCATGGAACACTTTGTCGCTGGCCTCGATCTCGAGTTTGCGCACATCAATGCCCAGATGGCTCGATATGAGCTGTGTAATTTCCTGTAAAATACCGTGGCGGTCGATGCCTTCAACATGTATGTGAGCCAGGAATATCTGCTCGCCGTCGGTATCCCATTCCGTCGCCACGATGCGCGAGCCGTATGCAGCCTTGAGCATCTGTGCCCTGGGGCAGTCGAGACTATGTATCTCTACCGCACCATCGTCGGTAACAAAGCCCATCACATCATCGCCGGGTATAGGATTACAGCAGTCGGAGATTCGGAAATTGGTGCCGTCGGATCCGGCATGGAGCTTGTAGATCTGCTTGGTATTTACGGGCTGCGACGGGTCGGGGGTGCTGCTTTTTGTAGCCACAGGCACTACCTTCTTACCTATCGTTATCAGCTTCGATATGATGCCTTTGTCTTCAATACCGGCTGCCTTGCGCAATGGTTTGAGCAAGAAATCGCCGAGCACAAGCTCGTCGGCACCGAGGGCATAGCACAGATCATCGCGGTTGGTAACATGGAATATGCCCTGCAGCTTGGTAATAACCTTGTTGTTGTCGGGCAGATCGTTGTCGATAAGCCATGTCGACAGCATTTCGCCTCCCTTTACGATTGTAGGCTGACGCAATGCTCTCAAGCCTTTGCGCAGACGTGTACGGGCTTTTGCCGTGACCATGAAATTGGCCCATTCGGGCAATGCCACCTGTGTTTTCGATGTCAGCACTTCCACCTGGTCGCCGCTCTTCAGCTCGGTCTGCAGGGGCACAAGTTTGTGGTTGACCTTTCCGGCAATGCTGTGCATACCGATCTCGGAGTGGAGATTAAATGCCAGATCGAGCACCGTGGCGCCGGAGGGCAGGGTAATCAGCTCGCCCGAGGGGGTAAATACTACTATCTCGGTTGCAAAAAGATTGAGTTTCAACGTGCTGAGGAAGTCCATCGCATCAGGCTCGGGATTGTCGAGGATGTCCTTGATGGTCTTGAGCCATGCGTTGAGCTCCGACTCCTCATCGCCCTCGCCGATCTTATATTTCCAATGCGCGGCAAAGCCCTTCTCGGCTATCTCATCCATACGGCGGGATCGTATCTGCACCTCCACCCAATTGCCGTCAGGGCCCATCACAGTGAGGTGCAGGGCCTGGTATCCATTGGCCTTGGGCACGGCTATCCAGTCGCGTGTGCGCTCCGGATGCAACTGGTAGAGATCGGTGATGGCCGAATATATCGACCAGCAGATCGCCTTTTCCTTGCTCGGATCGTCGCATTCGAAGATTATACGCATGGCATAGAGGTCGTAGACCTCCTCGAAAGGCAGATGCTTTGTCTCCATCTTGCGCCATATCGAATATATCGACTTGAGGCGTGCCTTTGCGTCGTACTCTATGCCTAATTCGTCGAGTTTCTTTTTAATAGGCTCGGAGAAATCGGAGTATACCGCCGATCGCCTTGCTTCGCTGGCTTCGATCTTGCTCTCTATCTCGTGGTATACATCGGGATGTTCGTGCTTGAAGCTGAGATCTTCGAGCTCGGTCTTGATTGCGAAGAGGCCGAGGCGGTGGGCAAGAGGAGCATAGATATAGAGCGTTTCGCCGGCGATCTTGTAACTGCTTGTTCGGCGCCATGAGCCGAGGGTGCGCATGTTGTGCAGGCGGTCGGCCATCTTGATGAGCACCACGCGGATATCCTCGCTCATGGTGAGGAGGAGCTTGCGGAAATTCTCGGCCTGGAGCGAGGCCTTGTCGCCGAAGATACCGCCCGAGATTTTGGTGAGCCCGTCGACGATCTGAGCTATCTTGGGGCCGAAATGCTGCTCGATATCCTCTACGGTGTAGTCGGTATCTTCCACCACATCGTGGAGCAGGGCGGCGCAAATACTCGTAGAACCGAGGCCTATCTCCTGCGAGGCTATACGGGCTACTGCGATAGGATGCATGATATAGGGCTCGCCCGAGCGGCGGCGGACGCCTTTGTGAGCCTCTTTGGCGAACTTAAAGGCTCGTTCGATGATTTCTACCTTCTTTCGGTGGTTGCTGCGCAAGTAACCTGCAAGAAGCTCATCGAAAGCATCCTGTATCATTTTTTCTTCCTGTTCGGGGCTCAGGCGTGCGAGTGTATCCATAGCAATAGCTCTAAATTTTGCCAATTAACTACAAATTTAGCACATTTCGCTCAAAATACAAAAAAATTAGCACCTAAGGACGTCACAATAAGCAACAAAAACACGGTCGGCGCCCAATATTTGGAGGTGTGGCCGATTTTTCGTAATTTTGCAATAAATATACACCAATGAAAAGTATACGCAATTTCTGCATTATAGCCCATATCGACCACGGCAAATCCACTCTGGCCGACCGTCTGCTTGAATATACAAACACCGTCGCAGCCAACGATATGGAAGCTCAGGTGCTCGACGACATGGATCTCGAGCGCGAGCGCGGCATCACAATCAAGAGCCACGCCATACAGATGGAATACGCCTCGACGGCGAGCCACTATACCCTCAACCTTATCGACACCCCGGGACACGTCGACTTCTCTTACGAGGTATCCCGCTCGATCGCCGCCTGCGAGGGCGCACTGCTGATCGTGGACGCCTCGCAGGGCATACAGGCCCAGACCATCTCGAACCTCTACATGGCCATCGACAACAACCTCGAGATCATCCCCGTGATCAACAAGTGCGATCTCGCCTCGGCCAACCCCGAAGAGGTTGAAGACGAGATCATCGACCTGCTCGGCTGCAAACGCGAAGAGATCATCCGCGCCAGCGGCAAGACCGGACAGGGCGTAGAAGATATACTCCGTGCTATCATAGAGCGCGTGCCGGCACCCGAAGGCGATCCGTCGGCGCCTCTGCAGGCTCTGATCTTCGACTCGGTGTTCAATCCCTTCCGCGGCATCATCGCTTACTTCAAGATCGTAAACGGCACTATACGCACCAACGATTTCGTGAAGTTCGTATCGACCGGCAAGGAATATCACGCCGACGAAATCGGCATCCTCAAACTCGACATGCAGCCGCGCAAGGAGCTTTCGGCCGGAAATGTGGGCTATATCATCTCGGGCATCAAGACAAGCCGCGAGGTGCGTGTGGGCGACACCATCACCCATGTAGGCCGCCCCTGCAAGGAAGCCATCGACGGCTTCGAGGAGGTGAAGCCTATGGTATTCGCCGGTGTATATCCCATCGAGACAGAGGACTTCGAGAACCTGCGCGCCTCGCTTGAGAAACTCCAGCTCAACGACGCCTCGCTCACATTCCAGCCCGAGTCGTCGCAGGCTCTCGGCTTCGGTTTCCGCTGCGGCTTCCTCGGTCTGCTCCACATGGAGATCATCCAGGAACGTCTCGGCCGCGAGTTCGACATGGATGTGATCACCACCGTGCCCAACGTAAGCTACCATGTCTACGACAAACGCGGCGAAATGACTCGAGGTACACAATCCCTCGGGTCTTCCCGAGCCGACCCTTATCGACCATATCGAAGAGCCTTATATCCGCGCCTCGGTAATCACCACCAGCCGACTATATCGGCCCGATCATGACGCTCTGCCTTGGCAAGCGCGGCGAACTCGTGAAGCAGGAATACATCTCGGGCAACCGCATGGAGCTGATTTTCGACATGCCTCTGGGCGAGATCGTGATCGACTTCTACGACAAGCTCAAGAGCATATCGAAAGGCTATGCCTCGTTTGACTATCACATCCACGATTTCCGCGAGAGCAAGCTCGTGAAGCTCGACATACTGCTCAACGGCGAGAGCGTCGACGCACTGTCGACCCTCACCCATGTAGACAATGCCGTGACCTTCGGCCGCCGCATGTGCGAGAAACTCAAAGAGCTGATACCGCGCCAGCAGTTCGACATCGCCATACAGGCAGCTATCGGAGCCAAGATCATTGCCCGCGAGACAATCAAGGCTGTGCGCAAGGACGTGACCGCCAAGTGCTACGGCGGCGATATATCGCGTAAGCGCAAACTGCTCGAAAAACAGAAAAAAGGCAAGAAGCGCATGAAACAGATAGGCTCGGTAGAGGTGCCGCAGAAGGCATTCTTAGCCGTACTTAAACTCGACTAAACATCAGCGCTACAATAATTGTTATTCCTTTGATAATTAATAACTGACATAAACAACATGGACAACAAAGAATTTGACCGTCTGAGCTATGCTCTCGGTCTTAGCATGGGCAACAACTTCCGCAGCTCGGGTATCGAGTCGATACAGGTTAAGGATTTTGCCGACGGCGTCGCTGCCGTATTCGAGGGCGCAGAACCCAAAATGAGCTACAACGAAGCCAAGGCTACTATTCAGGAATTCTTCACAGAGCTCCAGAAGAAACAGGAAGAGCAGGCAAGCGCAATGGCAGAAGTCAACGCCAAGGCCGGCGCCGAGTTTCTCGATGCCAACGGCAAACGCGCTGAAGTGAAAGTGCTCTCGTCGGGTCTGCAGTATGAAGTGATAGCCGAGGGTGCCGGCGAAAGCCCCAAAGCAAGCGACACTGTGAAAGTACACTACACCGGCAAACTGATCGACGGCACAGTATTCGACTCGTCGGTAGAGCGCGGCGAACCTGCCACATTCGGCGTCACTCAGGTAATACCCGGTTGGGTAGAAGCCCTTCAGCTCATGAAACCGGGAGCCAAATGGCGTCTCTTCATTCCTTCGCAGCTCGCTTACGGCCCCCAGGGTGCCGGCGGCGTGATAGGCCCCAACCAGACACTTATCTTCGACGTTGAGCTGATAGAGGTTAATCCCAAAGCATGATGCGACGTATCTGTCTGATACTTGTGTTGCTCGCCACCCTCGGCGCGCATGCGCAGAACAGTTTGTCTGCGCCGACGAGCGCTCAGGATTCGCTTGAGCGTGCGGTGGCCGTGTTCTTTGCATCGCAGTTCAAGATGGCATTCCACAACGGCCTTGCCGATGTACGCGCCACAGGTATCGAAGTTGACTCCGCCGCCGTGATGCGCCTCATCGCACAGGAGATCACTCAACCATACGACTCTCTCGCTCAGGACGAAGCATTCAAAGTGATCGACAAAGCCGCTAATGCCGCCGTCATAGCCGAGAGCGCCGCCATGCTCGAAGCTGCCGCCAAAGCCGAAGGTGCCCTTGTATTGCCCTCCGGCGTAGTGGTAGAGACCCTTAGCCCCGGCGAAGGCGACAACATCAAGCGCTCCGACATAGTAGAGATGCGCTATATCGGACACCTGCCCGACGGCACCGTTTTCGATGCCATACCCGAAAGCGAGGAAGCCCTTCGCAGCATAGCCGGACAATTTGTGCCCGGCATGGTCGAAGGTCTCGCAAATATGAAGCGCGGTGGCAAATACCTGCTTACCATACCGGCCGACCAGGCGTACGGCGAACATGGTGTGCAGGGCGTGATACCGCCAAACTGCGCTTTACAATTCGAAATAACATTATACAAATAAAGACATGAAGAAAATCTTAATGGGCGTAGCAGCCCTCGGCATGGTCGCTTCCTTTACCGCATGCGACAAATGCGCCGACAATTCATGTGCTCCCAAGACTGCCGCCGACTCTATTTCGTCGGTCTACGGCGCCTATGTAGGCACAATGGTAAATACCGAACTTACACGCTATCAGAAACTTTCGCGCGCCGAAAAAGAAGCCTTCCTCCGCGGCATGCAGATCGTATTCGGTGCTGAGACAAACGAAAACACCCTTACCGGTATGCAGATCGCAACCCAGATGTCGAAAGAAATAGGCCAGATGCAGGAGCAGGGTCTTACAATCGACCGTGTTGCCGTGATGAACAACTTCAAGGCTGCTTTCCTCGAGGATTCTATCGAAATGAGTACCCTCAACCGCAACAACACCGATTTCCGTGAGGTATACCAGCGCGCTATGGAGCAGTTGGAAGCTGCAAATGCAGAAACCAGAGCTGCCGAAGAACTTGAAGATGCAGTTGCCGGCGAAACATTCGTAGAGACTTTCAAGTCTGAGAACGCTAATGCACAGACTTCAAATTCGGGTCTTACCTACGTTATCGAAGTTGAAGGCGAAGGCGACAAACCCGCCGCAGATGCCAATGTAGTAGTCAACTACACCGGCAAGCACACCGACGGCACTGTATTCGACAGCAGCGAAGGCCGCGGCCCGGCTTCGTTCAATCTCCAGGGTGTGATCCCCGGTTTCCGTGAAGGTCTGATGCTTCTAGGCAAAGGCGGCAAAGCTACTTTGGTTATGCCGGCCGAGCTTGCTTACGGCGCTACCGGTACCCCCGACGGCTCTATCAAGCCCAACGAAACCCTTATCTTTGAGGTTGAGCTTCTCGACATCAAATAAATGACAAAAAAACAGACGTCACTGTCGCCGACGATATGCCCCGAAGGCATGTCGTTGGCACAATGGCAAATACAACTACGCGCTCACGCCGCCCGAAACGGCGGCCTTGCAGTAGCCGATATGCCCGACAAAAATGTGCCGGGCACTTTTTCTGTTTCCAATGCCAAGACAAAACGCAATTATCGCGTTGTATACCACGGCATTGCAAGCAGTTGGAATTCTTGCGACTGCATGGACTTCCGCACCAACGGCCTCGGCACCTGCAAACATATCGAAGCTGTGGCTCAATGGCTCAAGGCCAACGGCCGCACTCCCGAGTCGCGCATGCCTCGCAACTCTACTATCGACGTCTGTTATATGGGCGGACGCCGCCTGCGCCTGAGAATAGGCAGCTCCAATCAGGAAGCTGTAGCCATGGCGGCAATGCGCTACTTCGACGACGACCTCTTCGCCGTGCCCGGCATGGTGTCGGAGCTTCCGGCATTCATAGAGCAAGCCAAGCGCCTCGATCCTCGCTTTTATGTGAGTCCGGACGCTTTCAACCTCATCCTCGACGAGCGCGACCATCTGCGCCGACATCAGTTGGTGGGCGAAATGTCCGACAGCGAACTGGGATCGGTACTCCACACCCGGCTATATCCTTATCAGATCGAAGGTATACGCTTTGCCTTCGGCGCCGGCAGAGCACTGATAGCCGACGAAATGGGACTCGGCAAGACCGTGCAGGCAATAGGCACCGCCGAACTGCTCAAAGCCCGACGCATGGCCACATCGGCGCTTATAATATGCCCCACATCGCTCAAATATCAATGGAAACGCGAGATCGAGCGTTTTACCGACAGCGATGTTACCGTTGTAGAAGGTTTGCACACACAGAGGCGCGAACTGTACAACACTCCTACATTCTATAAAATAGTATCATACCACACCCTGGCCAACGATATCAAGGTGTTGGGCACACTGCGGTCCGACATAATGATAATGGACGAGGTGCAGCGCCTCAAAAACTGGAACACACAGATATCGCAGGCCGCTCGACGTGTCGACAGCGACTATGCTGTCGTTCTGTCCGGCACACCCCTCGAGAACAAACTCGACGAACTCTACTCGGTAATGCAGTTTGTCGATCAATACGCCCTCGGGCCATATCATCAGTTTGTCGACAACACTGTGATAACATCGCCCGACGGCAAGATCACAGGTTACAAAAACCTCAATGATGTGGGTCAGCGCCTCAAGGGATGTATGATACGCCGCCGCAAAGCCGACGTAGCCCTGCAACTGCCCGAGCGCTCCGACCAGATGCTCTATGTGCCTATGACCAAGGAGCAGCAAGCCATCCACGACGAGTGTAAATCGACCGTAGCACAACTGTCGATGAAATGGCAGCGCTATCACTTCCTGTCCGAGAAAGACCGCAAACGCCTCCTCCTTACCTTAGGACAGATGCGTATGGTATGCGACAGCACATTTATCCTCGACCAGCGCTCGCGCTACGACACCAAAGTCGCCGAAGCCGTCCAGCTCGTGAAGGATGCCATCGAGAACGGCCACGACAAGATAGTGATATTCAGCCAGTGGGAGCGTATGACACGCATTGTGGGCGAAGAACTCGAGCGCGAAGGCCTTACTTACGAATATCTCCACGGCGGCGTGCCGTCGGCCAAACGCGGCGCCATGACCGAGCGCTTCGCCACCGACGCCGATACACATGTATTCCTATCTACCGACGCAGGATGCACAGGCCTTAACCTGCAGGCTGCATCGGTAGTGATCAACCTCGATCTGCCATGGAACCCGGCCGTGCTCGAACAACGCATAGCCCGTATCTACCGCATAGGCCAGCATCGCCCCGTACAGATAATCAACCTCATAGCTGCAGGCACTATCGAAGAGCGGATGCTTGCCACCCTCAACTTCAAATCGGGCCTTTTTGCCGGAGTACTCGACGGCGGCGACGACCAGATCACTCTCGACGACGCCAAGCTGACCCGTGTAACCAAAGCTCTTACCGAAGTTTTCGATGACAGCGCCGACATCATCGACACGCCCGACACCGAGCCTCAGCACGCCGGACAACCTCAAGTAGAAATACAGACTCCGCCGGCCGACGAAGTAGTGGCAAAAGGTATGGATTTCTTCGGCGCACTCGCACGAACACTGGCATCGCCCGAAGCAACCGAAGCCCTGCTCGACAGAATAGTCAGCACCGATCAGCGCACAGGACGCACCACACTGCAGATACCGGTCGACAGCCGAGAATCAGTAGAAACACTCCTTAAATCGATAGCTAAAATTTTAACGCACTGATAAAAACCAGTGCGTTATTTATATAGGTATTATTATCTTACTTCTTGATAACAGGCATCTTGGCTTTGGCAGAGGGCATGCCGTTTTCGACTGTCGGCCAGCCTTCCTTGTCCCAAACGATACGGTCGAGGTATACTTTACGACCCTTTTCGGGAGCTGCGGCATCGAAGCCGTGATAAAGCATCCAGTCATTGCCGGCATCATCCTTTACGAAATTGGCATTGTGACCGGGGCCTACCACCTTGTCGCTGCGCTTCATCATTTCGGTCATGTAATTGTCGATAGCCGGGCGTCCATAGCGGTCGTTATAGGGGCCGAAGAGATCTTTCGAACGAGCCACCATAACACGATAAGTACTCTTTTCGCCCTCGCAGCACGAACCGGCCGAGCCTACGAGATAATAGTAATCGCCACGTTTGAGAATGTTAGTACCTTCGGTAAGGTTGCCGGCGATCTTGCGAGGCTTTGCACCCGGCGCTACAGCGAGGCCGTCGTCGGTCATCTCGATGCCGTAGATACCGTGGAAGCTGCCCCAGAAGAGGTAGTGTTTGCCATTTTCGGTATAAAGAACGGGGTCGATACTGTTCTGCACGCCGATCTCCTTGCTGATAAAGAGTTTACCCTGATCGGTAAAAGGCCCTTCGGGACTGTCGGAGGTAGCGACACCGATGCCGCACTCCCATTCGCCGCCCCATTTCGATTTTGAATAATAGAGCACATATTTATCGCCTATCTTCTGAATATCAGGAGCCCAAAGGCCACCGCCGGGCACCATCTGAGGACGTGTTTCCTCTGTAAAAGCAGTACCGACAAAAGTCCAGTCTACAAGGTTGGGCGATTTGAATATAGGCAGGTTGTGAGTGTCCTCGGTGCCATAGAGATAGTATGTACCGTCGTCGACACGCAACACTGTCGGGTCGGGCACGCTGCGGTCGATCACAGGATTTTGATAATCCTTTGCCGACAGCGTAAGTCCGGCCAATAATAATACTGATAAACTGAGTTTCCGCATAATAGTATTTAGGATTAGGTATTTATATTCTTTCTTTTATCGCATATCGCGGACGAGCCTTTACCTCGACGAAGATCTTGCCGATATATTCGCCGACGAGACCTATCGAAATCAGTATCAGACTGCCGAGTCCCCACAGCGACAGCATGATCGATGCCCAGCCGGGATTGCTGTTGGCTGTGAAGAAATGCGATACCAGCACATACACCGCCACTATAAGCGTGAGGATAAACGACACCAGTCCGGTAAAAAAGATCCATCGCATCGGTCGAGCCGAAAACGAAGTAATGCCGTCGATCGACAGGGCAAGCATCTTGCTCAGAGGATATTTCGATTCCCCTGCCACACGAGAGGCGCGCTCGTAGCTTACCACTGACGTATCAAGCCCTATCTGCGGTACAATGCCGCGGAGGAAAATATTGCTTTCGTGATAATCGGCAAGAAGCTCGAGGGCGAAGTTACTCATCAGGCGATAGTCGGCATGGTCGTAGACTGTTTCGAGCCCCATCACTTTCTGGAACGAATAGAAGGCATGGGCCGTGGTGCGTTTGAAAAAAGTGTCGGTCTTGCGGCTCGAGCGCACACCGTACACCACATCGCTGCCGGCGCGGTAGAGACGCACCATATCTATCATTGCACGTGGATCATCCTGCAGATCGGCGTCGATACTGATTGCGGCGTCGCAATGGTCGCGCACTTCCATAAGCCCGGCCAGCAGTGCATACTGGTGGCCTCGGTTATGGGCAAGTGATATGGCACGCACACGCGGTTCGCGCTTGTGATATTCGTTGAGCAGACGCCATGTGTTGTCGCGGCTGCCGTCGTTGCTGCACATTATGTAACTTGCCGGGTCGATAAGATCCGACTCCACCATCTCGTCGAGTAATGAGCAAAGCACAGGCAGGGATATAGGCAAAGCCTCCTGCTCGTTATAGCATGGTATTACAACGGCAAGCACCGGTGCCGGCCGTTCGATTGTGGTGTTTTCTTCCATAACAGCACAAAGTTAAATTTTTTTTAACTAATGACAAAAATTTATTTCTCCAATATTTAGGGTTAGTGGCATTAATTTGTTACTTTTGCATAGAAAAGGTAAAACATGGATAATATCGACCCCAACATATCCTACAGCGAAGCCCTTGCCGAGCTCGAACGCATCCTGTCGGGCCTTCGGTCGGAGCAGTGCGACGTCGACACATTGGTAGAGCGCACACGCCGTGCATCGCAGCTTCTTGCCTTGTGCCGTAGCAAGCTCACTCGCACCGAGGAAGAACTTGCCAAGGTGCTGCAGGAGCTTGAGAATTGACAGACCGTAACACAACCCTCTAAGAGCAAACACCGATAGCTAATATACACGCGTTTTGAATATCACATCATTAGCCCGTCCGTACTTCCGCCACATAGTGGCTCGACGCGCCCGTTGGAGCAATCCGGCAGGAGCCGAGGCCGTGCAGCGCAATATATTGGCCGGACTTATGGCAAAGGGTGCCGCTACACGCTATGGTGCGCGCTATGGCCTGGGGCACATGCGTTCTTACGAGGATTTTGCCGCCCGGGTGCCGCTCGCCGATTATGAGGACATACGCGGCGAGGCCGAGCGTATGGTCGCCGGCGAGCGCAACATACTGTGGCCGGGCGTATGCCGACGCTATGCCCAGTCGTCCGGTACATCCGGGGGCAAGAGCAAATACGTGCCCGTTACCGCCGACAGCCTCAGGACAAACCACTATCCGGGAGCATCGGAGGCGGTGGCTTCTTATCTTGATCTCTACCCCGACAGCCGCCTTTTCGACGGCAAGAGCTTTATCCTCGGCGGCAGTTTCGCCAACGAACTGGCAGATGTGCCTCACGGAGTCAGGGTAGGCGACCTGTCGGCCAATCTGATCGACGCGATAAATCCTGTTGTAAATCTGTTCAGAGTTCCCGACAAACGGACGGCGCTTATGAGCGACTGGACACTCAAACTGCCGGAACTTATCCGTTCGTCGCTCCGTCAGAACATCACAAATATCTCGGGAGTACCCTCGTGGTGGCTCACGGTGTTGCGCGGAGTTATCGGCGCCGCCGGAGCGACAACGATCCACGATGTATGGCCGAGCCTGGAGGTATTCTTCCACGGCGGAATATCATTCGGCCCTTACCGCGAGCAATATCAGGCGATTACCGACACCGCCAAGATGCGATATATCGAAAATTACAATGCATCTGAAGGATTCTTTGCCGTGCAGGACACGCGCAATGCTTCCGAGGGCATGCTTCTGTTGCTCGATCACGGCATTTTCTATGAATTCCAAACCCTCAACGGCGAAAACATTGTGCCGGCATGGAAGGTGGAGCAGGGCAAGACCTATGCGCTGATCATCAGTTCGTGCAACGGACTGTGGCGCTATCAGCCGGGCGACACTGTGCGGATTGAGAGCGTAGAGCCGCTGCGGATCAGCATTGCCGGACGTACAAACAGCTATATCAACGCTTTTGGCGAAGAACTTATGGTATGGAATGCCGAAACCGCCATCGCCGCAGCCTGCGCCAAGACAGGCGCCCATGTGGCCGACTACACCGCTGCGCCGGTATATACCTCGAGCCGCGACAAGGGGCATCATCAGTGGATCATCGAATGGGCCACACCACCGGCTTGCGGCAACGAGGCTTTCGCCGATATACTCGACAGCGAGCTGCAGACAGTCAACTCCGACTATCAGGCAAAACGCTCAGGCAATATATTCCTGGCGCGCCTCGAGCTCGTTGAGGCTCCCAAGGGGTCGTTCAACCGCTGGCTGGCCGCGACAGGCAAACTCGGCGGACAGCGCAAAGTGCCTCGTCTGGCAAACGACAGACGTGTCGCCGACAAATTAATCGAAATAATAAACTCAAAATCATAAGATCATGAAATTACGTCACATCTTCACTGCCGCGGCGCTGATAATAGCCCTCGTTGCAGGAGCACAAAATCCGAAGTATATCTTCTATTACATCGGCGACGGCATGGGCATGGGTCCTGTTGTGGCTGCCGAGACCTACAACCGCACCATACTCAAAAACGACAAGCCTCTTACCATGATGCAGATGCCGATCGTAGGTTGGTGTATGACATATTCCGCATCGTCGAAAGTGACCGACAGCGCTGCAGCCGGTACCGCTCTTTCAGCCGGCTACAAGACAATCAACGGCATGCTCGGCGTTACCCCCGACACAGTAGCCGTGACTTCTATCGCCAAGAAACTCAAAGACATGGGCTATGGCATCGGCATCACAACATCGTGCGCTCCCGACGATGCTACTCCCGGTGCTTTCTATGCTCACGTACCCCACCGCAGCATGTTCTATGAGATCGGTACAGAAATGGCCGGATCGGGCTATGAATTCTTCGCCGGCGCCGGTCTGCGCGGTCTCCAGAAAGACGGTAAAGACACCGACCTGCTCAAGAAATTCGCCGACAACAAGGTACAGATCGTTCGCGGCCCCGAAGAGATCAAGAACATCAACTCGAAAAAAGTACTGCTTCTCAACCCCAAAGGCCAGTACGACTGGAACGACTTCAGCTTTGCCGTTGACTCGGTAAAGGGTGTCCTCAATCTTCCCCTCGTTGCCAAGACCTGCCTCAAACACCTCGAAAAGACCACTCCCGACAAGTTCTTCATGATGGTTGAGGGCGGTATCATCGACCACGCTCTCCACGGCAACGATGGCGGTACAGCACTCCGCGAAGTGCTCAACTTCGACGAGGCCCTCAAAGTAGCCTTCGACTTCTATCAGCAGCACCCCGACGAGACTCTTATCGTCGTTACAGCCGACCACGATACCGGCGGCATGATCATGCACTCGGGCAACCTCGGTGCTGTCAGCTTCCAGAAAGTATCTAAAGGCGCATTCAGCGAATACTGCAAGGCAATGCTCCACAGCCGCATGATCTACACATGGGACGACATGCGCGAGTACCTCAAAGACAACCTCGGCTTCTTCACTCACGTCAAGATCAGCGAAGGCCAGGAAGCAGAACTCAAAAATCTGTTCGAACAGGTATTCGACAAACGCAACGAGTCTAAGGAAGAGAAAACTCTCTACGCCGACTACAACGCCTACGCAGTCAAGGTATTCGATATCTTCAACAGCGCTATCGGCCTCAGCTTCTCTACCGGCGGTCACTCAGGCAATCCCGTGCCCGTATTTGCTGTTGGTGTAGGTGCCGAGCGTTTCAAAGGATTCAACAACAATATAAACATACCTACAGCTATCTTTGAGACTGTTACCGGTAAAAAATAAGTGGATCATTTAATATGATCAGGTAGTCTTTAAGGCCGTTTAAGGCCTTAAAGACTCTAATTTTTGATAAACGATGACGAAACTTCAAAATTTCTTCAAGCAACCGCAAGTATGGGGCTTTGTATTGTCGATGGCGATACTGGCAGTCATATCGCTTGCGTTCTTCTATCCCGACAATTTCGATGGCAACAGCCTGCGACAGCCCGATATGCAGCAAGGAGCCGCCAACGGCCACGAAGGTGCCGCCTTCGAAGCCGAAACAGGCGAAAAAGCATTGTGGACAAACTCGCTCTTCGGCGGTATGCCCACATTCCAGATCTCGCCTTCGTATCCGTCGAACAGCCTTTTTACATGGCTCAACACCGTATACGGCCTCGGATTGCCGGCTCCGTCGAACCTGTTGTTCATGATGATGTTCGGCTTCCTTATCCTGCTGTTTACCATGCGTATGCGATGGTACTACGCCCTGATAGGAGCCGTGGCTTGGGGTCTTTCGTCATACTTTATCATAATCATCGGTGCCGGACATATATGGAAATTCCTCGCCCTCACTTATGTGCCGCCCACAATCGCCGGCTTTCTGCTGCTCTACCGCGGCCGGAGGATTGCCGGCACCGCCATGCTGGCTATCTTTGCCATGCTGCAGCTCAACGCCAACCATCCGCAGATGACCTACTACTTCGGCCTCGTGATGGTAATACTGGCTATATGCTATCTTATCGATGCCATCCGACGCCACAAGATGCGTAAATGGCTCGTTGCAAGCGGCCTGGCTCTCGCTGCCGGAGCGCTTGCCATTGGTGCCAACGCTCCCTCTCTCTACAATACATACGAATACTCGAAAGAAACCAAACGCGCGCAGTCGGAGCTTACCCCCGAGCTGTCGGTCAACGACGGCCCTGCGACAGACCGACCCACAGGCGGTATGCCTAAGGATCAGATCGTGGGCTGGAGCTACGGACGCAGCGAAATGTTCAGCCTCCTTGTGCCTAACATCAAGGGCGGAGCGTCGGCGCGTCCCGAAGGCGGCAAGATGGTGGCAATGAGCCTCAGCGACCTCGAGGATGCCGCCAACTACACGCAGACAGCACCCCTGCTCGAATACATGAGTCAGTATTTCAACGACTCGGAAGGTACAAACGGCCCGGTGTATGTGGGTGCTATCATTTTCGCACTCTTCCTTGCCGGCTGCTTCATAATCCGCGGACCGCTGAAGTGGGGTCTGCTCGCCGCTACGATATTTTCGGTAATACTCGCTCTTGGCCGCAACGCCGAGACCATTACCGATCTGATGATCTATAACTTCCCTCTCTACAATAAATTCCGTGCCGTCGAGAGCATACTCGTCATAGCCGAGTTTACCATGCCACTGCTGGCCTTGCTGTCGCTCGAACGTATCATCACTGCCGGCCGCGACGCATGGAAGGAATACCGCACCGGCCTATCGGTAGGCTTTGGCGTGCCCGTTGCCGTGTGCGTGCTCGCCCTGCTTGCTCCAGGCATCTTCGGCGACACTATCACAGAAAAAGACCGCGGCACTGCCGAGCAGATACAGAACCAGCTCTACGACATGGGTAAAAAACAGGGCGCAAGCGAAGACCAGATATCGCAGTATATCTACATGTACTCGCTGTCGAACCCGGCTAACAGCGATGCCATAAGCTCGCTCCGCAAAGGAATGGTGCGCAACGATGCCCTACGCTCGCTCATGCTCTTGCTTGCCGCTGCCGGCGCTTTGCTGCTGCTCGTCAAGGGGTCGCTAAAACCGGGATATGCTGTCGCTTTTATCGGCGTGCTGATACTCGGTGACATGTACAATATCGACAAGCGATATGTGAGCCACAGCTCGTTCGGACCGGCCGACAGCGACGACGGCACTATAGTGTTTACACCCGACGCCCTCGATCAGAAAATACTTGCCGACACCACACAGCACTATCGTGTGCTCGATATACCGGGCTTCTACAGCGCCGACAGGTCTTATTTCCACAAGACCCTCGGTGGCTATCATGCAGCCAAGCTCAACCGCTACGAGGATATAATACAGCGACGCCTTGCCCCGATAGTGAGCGTAGGCGCGTGGTATGCCGGCGACAGCCTCCTCGACGATCCGCAGACCGGCGACATAGGGCCGCGTCTCAAAGCAGGCTACAGCGTGGCCGATATGCTCAACGCTAAATATGTCATTACCGCCGATCCGGCCAATCCGCTCGTTATCAACGACAACGCTCTCGGCAACGCATGGCTTGTCGACGATATGAAATGGGTTGACAATGCAGATGCCGAAATGGCCGCTCTCGATGGTGTATCAATCGATCTGCGCCATCAGGCAGTGGCCGACAAACGCTTTAAAGACGTATTGCCTCAGACTCCGAGCCTCACTCCCGGCGACACCATCTATCTTACCGATTATACTCCCAACCGCCTCACATACCACGCCACTACCAATAACGGAGGCATAGGTGTGTTCTCCGAAGTATACTTCCCCTGGGGCTGGAAGGCCGAAATAGACGGCAAAGAGGTGCCGATCGCCCGTGTCAACTATCTGTTGCGCGCAGTGAGTCTGCCAGCCGGAAGCCATACCGTTACCATGAGTTTCGAACCGGCTTCGATACGCACCTCATCGAACATCGCATACGCTTGTGTCACTCTGATATATCTGCTCGCCCTGGCCGGCATATTCGCAGCATGCCGTCGCGAGCGCTTGTTCTGACATGGGCTTTAATCTGTCGCATATCTACAGCCGTTGGCGGCATGGCCGCGGATTTGGCATACACTCGCCCTTTGCCTATCGCTTCATTACCGAAGTGCTGAGGCAGGAAATGGGTTATTATGCCTATCTGCGTTTGCCCGGCAACGAGCGGTATCGCACCATATTTCGTATCATATTGGCATTACGGCCGGATTCTGTGGCCCTTGTTGGCACGCAAAAATATAAGAGAGCAGTGAGTGAAGCTGTGCCGCATGCAAGGATCACGGATCCGGCCAATGCCGATATGATTATTATTGATGCCCGTAGCAACCCGGGCTTCGAGCTCGACAAATACACCGGCAAGCACATCATTGTGCTTAACTACAAACATCTGCCGGCTTGGAAAGCGTATAAAACCGCGATGGATCATGGCATGACTTTCGCCAACGGCGGCTCAATGGCCGTTGCGGTGGCTATTACCTATCTTCCGCGACAGGATCATGAAGTCAAATTTTGAGAAAAACCTGCAACATACAAGCGATAATATTTCGTAACTTTGCATCGCTATGAGTAAAGAATTGTACAATTTCGACTGTGTGGTAGACCGCCACGATACTTGCGCTACAAAATTTGAAGAGATGGACGCCAAATTCGGCCGTCACGATCTCCTCCCGTTCTGGATTGCCGATATGGATTTCCAGGCATGTCCGGCTATTATCGAAGCTCTGCGCAGTCGTCTCAACCATACTGTTTTAGGATATACCACACCCCCCGATGAATTCTGGGGCAGCATCACAAGCTGGCTAAAACGCCGCCACAACTGGCAGGTAAATAATGATGAAATAACCTTTATGCCCGGGCTGAAGAAGGGTCTTAGCCTGTGTATCAATTATTTCACACGCCCAGGAGACGCCGTGCTGATTCAGCCGCCGGTCTACCATTCGTTCCACTCCGTGATCGAAGGCAATGGCCGCAAAGTTGCCAACAACCCCCTTGTGCGCGACGAATCAGGCCGTTATGTAATGGACTTCAAGGGACTCGAGGAGGTTATCGACCGCGAGCATCCCTCGATGATGATACTCTGTAATCCTCACAACCCTATCGGTCTGCAATGGGATGCCGACACGCTGCGACGTGTGGTATCGATATGCCACGACAAAGGCGTGGTGCTTGTTTCCGACGAAATTTACGGCGACATGATGCTCGGCGGACGCCAACATATCCCGACTGCCTCCGTTTCGCCTCAGGCCGAGGAAATTACCGTTACTTTAGGCGCTCCGTCCAAGACTTTCAATATCCCCGGTATTGTGAGCGCATGGTGTGTAGTTAAATCGGAGAAGCTCCGCACGCCATTCTTCAACTGGCTGTCGGTAAGCGAATTTAACGCACCGCCCATCGCTGCCATGGTTGCCACACAGGCTGCCTACGAGCACGGCGAGGCTTGGCTCGATCAAGCGCTCGAGTATCTTCAGGCCAATGTTGACCATGCCGTAGAATACTGCAAGGAAAACCTTCCGCAGATCAAGCTCTACAAACCCGAAGCGTCTTTTACCGTATGGCTCGATTTTACCGGTCTCGGACTGAGCCGCGAAGAACTTGTCAAGCTGATTGTTGAGCGCGGACACCTTGCTCTCAGCGAAGGCAGCACATTCGGCGACGAAGGTATCGGCTTCATGCGTATGAATATCGGTGTGCCCAGAGCTATCCTCGACGAAGGCCTCAGCCACCTCGCCTATGCCGTAAATTCTCTCAAAGAGGATCATCCTGCGGCCTCCAACGAGGAGTTCGACAATATTCCCTTTGTCAAGATGCAGGGTCTCGGCAACGACTTCATATTTATCGACTGCCTCAAACGCTCGCTCGACAATCTGTCGGAGCTCGCCATCGAAGCCGGTCGCCGACACACTGGCATGGGTACCGACGGCATACTCACGATCGAACCCAGCGACAAGGCCGACTTCCGCATGCGTATCTTCAACAGCGACGGAACAGAAGCCCAGATGTGCGGCAATGGTATACGTTGCACGGCCAAATACCTATATGATAATAAATTAGTCAAAGGTAGCCATATCACTATCGATACACTCAGCGGCATCAGGACTGTAGACATACACACTGGTATCGACGGCCTCGTCGACACTGTGACGGTAGATATGGGTGCTCCTATTTTCGAGCCTGCAGCCATACCCGTTAAGTTCGACGGCGAGCACATGTTCGATCAGCCCGTAACTCTCAAGGACGGCAGAGCTATCAATATCACGGCTGTATCGGTAGGCAATCCCCACGGCATCGTATTCGTAGACAATTTTGATAACGAGATAGTTACCACTGTGGGTCCGGAACTCGAAGTACACCCTATCTGGCCCGAAAAAGCCAACATACAGTTTGTGCGTGTCAACGATGCCCACACCTTGTCGATGCGAGCATGGGAGCGCGGAGCCGGCGAGACTATGGCCTGTGGTACAGGCGCTTGCGCGGCTGCGGTGGCTGCTGTAACTACCGGCAGAGCACAATGGCCTATCACTGTGCAACTTATTGGCGGTAATCTTGAAATCGACATGTCGCCTGAAGGACATATCATGATGACCGGTCCGGCTGTTACCGCATATAGCGGCACATATCATAAGGCTTCTAAATAAACTTTTTTTCACAATATTTGTATTATTTATACACGGCAAAGATATTTTTTGTATCTTTGCCCTGAATAAATGTGTAAAGAATAATACGATATGCCTGATATAGAAGATAAAAACATCAAAGAAGAAGGCGAGAAGAAGACAGTCGCCCAAAGACACCTATGGGTATGGCTCGCTGTAGTTTTTGCCCTTGTGGCATGGATATTGCTCGCATGGTTCGACGGATACACGGCAATGGCTGTGGCCGCTGCCGGCATCGTTGTCGGTTTTATCGGTACACGTCATTCGTCGCTTGCCATGAAACGACTGGCTATCACGGCAATAATAGCATCTACAGTACTGCTCGTAGTTGTGGCCGCTTACCTGATAGTGCTGAAAGTAGGTCTCAGCTAAGTTGTTTTCTTTCTTTTTGATAAAAAACATATTCCATAAAGCCACAAATTTTAAAATTCGATGAAATGTGATTATCTTTGCACATTGCACCGAAACTATAAATCATGTCAGAAAAGAAAGGCTCCGGTTCTATTGTCGGCAACATAATAAAATTCGGCATACCCCTTATCATCAGCGTAGGGCTATGCTATTTATTGTTTACCGGCATTGACTTCCATCAGATGATGGCGATCATACGCGACCAGTGCGATTTCCGCTGGATAGCCTTCGGCTTTATTTTTGCGATAGGCGCACAGGTATTTCGAGCCTATCGCTGGGGCATACAGTTGCGAGCCCTGGAGATAATGCCTCCGGCAGCTATCCTGATCTACAGTATTTTCGGCACTTATGCGGTAAATCTTGTCTTTCCCCGTTTAGGCGAGATTTGGCGAAGCGGATATATAGCCCAGCGCCAGCATGCCCCCTTTACCACCGTGGTAGGATCGATGATCTCCGATCGACTGTCGGACACTATCGCCGTACTTCTGATCACTCTATTTGCCTTCCTGGTAGCCTCGAAGGCGATACTCAGCTTCCTTGCCGAAAACGGAGAGAGCTATGCGGCTATCGGCCGTATGCTGTCGTCGCCGTGGCTCTGGACTGCCGTGGCTCTGTGTGTGATAGGGCTGATTGTTCTGCTCAAGATCCACACTACGAATAAAGTCATACTAAAGATACAGAAGGCCATGACAGAGCTGTGGCAGGGTTTTGCAGTCATAATAAAGATGCCCGGCAAAGGCCGCTGGCTTATCTTTACAGTCGCTATATGGCTCTGCTACTTCATGCAGCTCTATGTGAGCTTCTTTGCATTTCCTTTCACGGCACAGCTCCTCAACGACTACGGCATACAGGCGGCGCTTGTCACTTTCGTGCTCGGCAGTATCTCCATGGGAGTGCCGTCGAACGGCGGCATAGGTCCCTGGCAGTGGGCTGTGATGTTCGCCCTGGGCATCTACGGCTTGCCTATGGAGCAGGCCGGAGCTTTTGCCAATCTGTCGCTAGGTACAACTACACTACTCACTATAGCGCTGGGTATCTTTACCTTTGTCGCTATTGCACTCGATAAGAAAAAAAATAAATAATAGAAATGTCAAAAGTCATTATCATCGGCGTTGGAGGTGTAGGCTCCGTTGTAGCCCACAAATGCGCCCAACACCCGGAAGTATTTACTGAAATCGTGCTTGCGTCGCGCACACAGAGCAAATGCGATGCCCTGGCAAAGACCATCGGTGCTCCCAACATTACAACCGACCGTGTCGATGCCGACAATGTCGACGAGATTGTAGCTCTCTTCGAGCGCCATCATCCCGACATGGTAATCAACGTGGCCCTCCCCTACCAGGACCTCACCATCATGGAGGCTTGCCTGCGTAGCGGCGTCAACTACCTCGACACCGCCAACTACGAGCCCAAGGACGAGGCTCACTTCGAGTATTCATGGCAGTGGGCCTACCGCGAGCGCTTCGAGAAAGCCGGCCTCACAGCCATCCTCGGCTGCGGCTTCGACCCGGGCGTGTCGGGCGTGTTCACCGCCTATGCCGCCAAGCACTACTTCTCGGAAATGGAGTATCTCGACATCGTCGACTGCAACGCCGGCAACCACGGCAAGGCTTTCGCCACCAACTTCAACCCCGAAATCAACATCCGCGAGATCACTCAGAACGGCCGCTACTACGAAGACGGCAAATGGGTAGTGACCAAACCGCTCGAAATCCACAAGTCGCTCACCTACCCCAACATCGGCCCGCGCGACAGCTATCTGCTCTATCACGAGGAGCTCGAATCGCTGGTGATCAACTATCCCACCATCAAGCGCGCACGCTTCTGGATGACTTTCGGCCAGGAATACCTCACACACCTGCGCGTGATCCAGAACATAGGCATGGCCCGCATCGACGAGATGGACTACAACGGCACCAAAATCGTGCCCCTGCAGTTCCTCAAGGCCGTGCTCCCCAACCCCCAGGATCTCGGCGAGAACTACCACGGCGAAACATCCATCGGATGCCGCATATCGGGCAAAGACAAAGAAGGCAAGCCCCTCACATACTACATCTACAACAACTGCAGCCACGAGGAAGCCTACCGCGAAACAGGCATGCAGGCCGTGAGCTACACCACCGGCGTACCCGCCATGTGCGGCGCCATGATGTTCCTCACCGGCAAGTGGGTGAAACCGGGCGTACACAATGTGGAGGAATTCGATCCCGATCCCTTCCTCGAAGCTATCGCCGCCAACGGTCTGCCCTGGCACGAGATTGTAAACCAGGATCTCGAAGTATAGTACGACAGAACCGACCATCGCCACATGAATATTATCCACCTGGTATCAAACAAAGTATGGGGTGGGGGAGAGCAATATGTGCTCGACCTCTGCCGCCATCTTGAAGCTACCGGTAACAGTGTGGCTGTGATAACACGTGGCATAGAAGCAGTAGACACCCCGTTCAGAAAAGCCGGTTTTACACCGGGGCATCTGCCTCTGGGCGGAGTGTTCGATTTCATATCAGCTTCGCGTCTGAGCCGCGTGCTCGACTCTATGGCCGCGCCGGTAGTGGTGCATGTTCATAATTTTAAAGATGCACGCACTGCCGTACGCGCCCGTAATATGATGCGCCAACCCGAAAAGGTTCGTATCGTAGTAACCCGTCACTTGGTAAAGCCCGGCAAAAGAGACAGTGCGTCGACTGCGCTCTATCGCGATGTCGATGCCATTGCCTTCGTATCGCAGACAGCTCTCGACAGCTTTCTTTCGGGTAAACCGGTGGTAGATGCGTCGAAACTGTGCGTTATCCATAATGCCATAGTCGGGCACGATGATGTAGTTGCGGCCGACAAGCCCGAGGGCGAGCTTCGACTGGTATATGCCGGACGCTTGGCCGCTGAAAAAGGTATCGAAAAACTTATCGAGGCTATGCCATGTATGCCCGAAAATGCCGTGCTCCATGTGGCAGGCAGCGGAAAGGCAAATTTTGAAGTAGCGCTCAGACGCTATGCCTCGTCTACGGGTGTTGCTGACCGGATAATATGGCACGGCCACATGGCAGATCCGATGCCGCTGATAGCATCGGCCGATATTGGCATAGTGCCTACTATAGCACAGGAGGCTTTCGGCCTCTCTGTAGCCGAATTCATGCAGCAGGGCGTGGCTGTGATAGCTACCGACAACGGCGGCCCTCGCGAGATTATTACCGACGGTATCGACGGTATACTCATTCCGCCCGGCAATGCGGTGGCAATAAGCGATGCCGTTGCCCGGCTCGCTGAAGACGAGACTCTGCGACGAAAAATCGGCAATGCTGCAAGACATACGATAGCCGAACGTTTCGGCTACGATGATTTTTATAAAAAAGTATTGAGGCTCTATGATAGTAAGTAACGATGACTTCGACTGCATGTCTCTGCTTGACGACCTCGCCGTCAATGGATTGCCGGAAGATGCAAGGATAATATATCGAGGGCGCAATATTGTGGCCGAGACGGGTGGTCTTTGCGTCAAGGCATTTGCCGTGCCAGGTTTCATAAAGGGCTTCATCTACGGCTGCCTGCGCCGGCCAAAGGCTAAAAGAGCATACGAAAATGCCCTGCTACTCAAAGAATTGGGTATCGACACACCGAGTCCGGTCGGATATGTGCTCAATAAATCAGGCCTGTTGCTTCGCGAGTCGTACTATGTGTGTGCTATGCTCGACGGGTACACCGAACTTAGAGGTATCGAAAAGCGCAAGGACTTCGATGCTTTAGCAAACGCTCTGGCGCGGTTTATGTTCGATCTGCACCGCAAAGGCGTATTCTTCAAAGATTTCACACAGGGCAATGTACTGTTTCGCAAGGATGGCGACAACTACCGCTTTACTCTTGTAGACATCAACCGCATGGAGTTCGGCATAAACGACAGACATAAACTGTATGCCAACTTCGGCTCAACACTCGACACCGAAGCCGGTCAGCGCACACTGGCGCGTCACTATGCCGCCGCCGCAGGCAATACGGCTCTCGCCGACGAGCTTATGGAAATTTATCGCCGCAAGCAAGCTGCTCTGTGGCGCAAAAGACGCATCAAAGAACGATTGAGAGGAAAGAAATGAACAGACCCAAGATCACAGCTATAGTGCATACCTACAATGCCGCCGAACACCTCGATTTGTGCCTCAGAGCACTCGAGCGTTTCGACGAGATACTTGTAATCGACATGGAGAGCACCGACGCTACTGTAGATATAGCACAGCGCCACGGCGCACGTGTCATCATAAAAGAGCGTGGCGAACACCGCATACCCGAAGCCTACCGCGACTTCGGCCTGCAGGCTGCGACACACGACTGGGTCATTGTTGCCGATGCCGACGAAATAGTGCCTCCGGCGCTTGCCGATTTCCTCTATGCCGAAATAGAGCGCGATTCTTCGCCAAGAGCGTATCTTATACCTATAAAAAACTATTTTATGGGCACATGGATGCGATGCTACTACCCCGACTACATATTGCGTTTTTTCAACCGCACAGGCGCTCACTGGCCATACGAGATACATTCACGCCCGTCGCACCTCGGTCCGGTAGTAAAAATACCAAAGGATCGTACTGATCTGGCCTATATACACCTTGCAAACGAAAGTGTCGCCACCTCCGTGCGCAAGATGAACCAGTATACTGACCGTGAATCATTGCGCCGCCGCGAACGCTATCGCCCCTGGCGGCTGATATTCGAGCCTCCCTTCCGTTTTTTCAGCTCTTATGTGCTTAAAGGAGGCTTCCGCATGGGTATGCCGGGCTTTATACACTCTGTTCATGATGCCGTATACCGTTTCTACGCTCTTGCAAAAATAGAAGAAGGCATACAGGCCGCCAAACCATCACACGACATAGACCGCGATGTCGAAAACGCCTCAATAAAATGAAAATAACAGTATACTGCAAGAATCTCGACCGTAAAATAGATGTAGAGGCCGGTATATCACTGGCTCAGATAGCCGGTATAGTGGGGTCAGAGCTTGGTTTCGACCCTATATGCTGCCGTGTCAACAATAAGACCGAAGCTCTCGACTTCGTGCTGTATCAGCCCAAAATCATCGAGTTCCAGAGCAAGACAATCGGTTCGGGTCCGCGTGTCTATACCCGTTCGCTCTGCATGATGCTCTATCGTGCCATATCTGCCGAGTTGCCCGGCACACAGCTTACTATCGAACATTCAATCTCTCACGGTTATTATTGCCGCCTCGAGGGATACGACAGTGTACCGAAAGATATTACCGACCGTCTCGCAGCCTATATGCGTGGACTTGTAGAACGTAATCTGCCCTTCGAGCGCCATCAGGATCTCACAGCCGATGTATGCGCTATTTTCGAACAACAAGGCCTTATGTCTAAGGCTCGCCTGCTGCGCACTATCCGCGAGCTTTATACAACTTATTATACCCTCGACGGCGTTCCCGACAGCTACTATGGCGCATTGGCACCTTCTACAGCGCACATAGATGTGTTTGATCTGCAGCCCTACAAAAAAGGCTTCCTCCTGCTACCTTTCGATGCCTGCGATCCTTCACAACCGGCAAAACCGATCGCACAGGAAAAAATGTACAAGGCATTTACCGACTATGTGCAGTTCAATCACATAGTAGGCGTGAGCGATGTAGGCGAGCTCAATACCTATGTGCAGCACCATCGTGCCGCCGATCTTATCAACGTGTCGGAAGCTCTCCACGAAAAAGCTCTCGCACGCATCAGCGACGATATAGCTGCGCGCTATCACGAAGGCGGCGCAAGGATAGTGCTTATCTCAGGCCCCTCGTCGTCGGGCAAAACAACCACTACCAAGCGACTGGCCATACACCTTATGACCAACCTGCTCAAGCCGCAAATGATATCGCTTGACGATTATTTCGTAGATCGCGACCATACACCACGCGACGAGAGCGGCGAATTCGACTATGAATCGCTCTATGCCCTCGACCTCGCACAGTTCAACGCCGATCTCACAGCCATACTCGCCGGAGAAGAAGTGGAGCTGCCGACCTATAATTTCGAGCGCGGACAACGTGAATATCGCGGTAAGCGCATACGCCTCGGCGAAGGATCGATATTGCTTATCGAAGGCATACACGGCCTCAATCCCGAGCTGACAAGCCACATACCCGACAAGATGAAATATCGCGTGTATGTGTCGGCTCTTACCACCCTGTCGATTGACGATCACAACTGGGTACCGACCACCGACAACCGCCTGCTGCGCCGCATCATACGCGACCACAAATACCGCGGCACTCGGCCGACGAGACCATACGTCGCTGGCCGAGCGTGCGCCGTGGCGAGGAAAAATGGATATTCCCCTATCAGGAAAATGCCGATGCAATGTTCAACTCGTCGCTTGCTTTTCGAGCTCGGCGTGATGAAAAACGAGGCCGAGACAGTGCTCCATTCAGTACCTTTCGACGTGCCCGAATACGCCGAGGCATACCGTCTGCGCAAATTCCTGAGCTACTTCCTGCCCATCAACACCGCCCTTATTCCCTCTACAAGTCTACTACGCGAATTTTTAGGCGGCAGCTCATTCAAATACTGACGATTGAAATAAACTGACATTGTGTCAGAGTTATGGGGTTGGCACTTTTTTTGCTTTTGTTTGTTATATACTATTGAATAAATTATAAACTAACATTATATGCAAAAAGGTACTATCGGGGTAACGACCGAAAATATTTTCCCCGTTATCAAAAAGTTTCTTTACAGCGATCACGAGATTTTCCTCCGTGAATTGGTAAGTAATGCCATCGATGCAAGCCAGAAGCTGCGTGCCCTTGCTTCGTTCGGCGAATTCAAGGGCGAACTCGGCACCCTCGACGTACAGGTTAAAGTAGACAAGGAGGCCGGCACCATTACCGTCAGCGACCACGGCATCGGCATGACAGCCGACGATGTCGAGAAGTATATCAACCAGATAGCATTCTCGGGCGCCGAGGAATTTCTCAACAAGTACAAGGATACCGCTGCCGGCATCATCGGCCACTTCGGTCTCGGCTTCTACTCGGCCTTCATGGTAGCGAAGAAGGTAGTAATCGAACGCTAAGTTACAAGGAGGGCGCCGAGGCCGTGCGCTGGGAGTGCGACGGCTCGCCCGAGTATGAGATGGAGAGCCGGCAGCCGTACCGAGCGTGGCACAGACATCATCCTCTACATCGACGATGAAAGCAAGGAATTTCTTGATCAGCAGCGTGTAGACACATTGTTGCGCAAGTATTGCCGCTTCCTGCCCGTGCCTGTAATATCGGGTAAAGAACGCGAATGGAAGGACGGCAAATGGGTAGATACCGACCACGACCTTGTGATAAACAGCACCGAGCCCCAGTGGATGAAGAAGCCGAGCGATCTTACCGATGCCGACTATCAGACATTTTATCAGGATCTTTATCCCGGACAGGAAGAACCGCTCTTCTGGATACACCTTAATGTGGACTATCCTTTCCACCTTACGGGTATCCTCTACTTCCCCAAGATCAAGAACAATTTCGACATCAACCGCAACCGCATACAGCTCTACAGCAACCAGGTATTCGTAACCGACTCGGTAGAAGGCGTAGTGCCTGAGTTCATGCAGTTGCTCCAGGGTGTGATCGATTCGCCGGATATTCCTCTCAATGTATCGCGTTCGTATCTTCAGGCCGATTCTTCTGTCAAAAAGATCTCGAGCTATATTACCAAGAAAGTTGCCGGCCGACTCGACGAGTTGTTCCGCGCCGACCGCGCCGAATTTGAGAAGAAATGGGATGATATCCGAATTTTTATTGTCTATGGCATGCTGACCGACGAAAAATTCTGCGAGGCTGCAATGAAATTCATGCTCCTCAAAGATACCGAAGGTCATTATTATACTCTCGACGAGTACAAAACTCTCGTAGAAGCCAACCAGACCGATGCAGAAGGCAAGGTTGTATATCTCTATGCTACCGACGCTACAGCTCAATACGATTATATCAAGGCTGCCAACGACCGTGGCTACAATGTGCTGCTTCTCGACGGCCAGCTCGACAATCACTTCGTAGGCCTGCTTGAGCAGAAACTCGAAAAGACAAGTCTTGTACGTGTAGACTCTGATGTGACCGACAATCTTATCCGCAAATCGGACCGCAAGGTTGCCGAACTTACACCTGCCGCACGTGCTATCCTTACACGTCTCTTCGAACAGCCTACACGCAAGGTTGAAAAGACCAGTTTTATGGTTCAATTCGAGGCTCTTGCCGAAGGATCACAGCCGGTAGTACTTACTCAAAACGAGTATATGCGCCGTATGAAAGAAATGGCTGCCCTCCAGCCCGGCATGAATTTCTACGGCGAGCTCCCCGACAGCTATACAGTTGTTGTAAACACCGAGCATCCTCTCATTAAATCTATCAAAGAAAAAGCCGACAAGGCTCTTGACGATACCGTAGAACCTCTGCTCAAAGCTATTGACGAGGCTAATGCCGGTGCCGAAGCAGCACGAAAGGCTGCCGACGGCAAGGAACTCGATGCCGAAGCACGCGCTACTGTAGATGCCGCAGAAAAGACTGTAAGCGACAGCCGCGCCGCTATGGACAACGCTATCGATGCCTACGCCCCTTCAGAACCTGCTGTGGCTCAGTTGGTAGATCTTGCCTTACTCGGCAACGGTCTGCTCCGCGGAGAGGCTCTGAGCGCCTTTATAGCACGCTCGGTAGATCTGCTCAAATAACAAAGATCCATAATACAACAGACACCGTTTTTCTATCATGAAAAACGGTGTCTTGCTTTTTTATAAATAACTAAAATCTTTCGAGGGTAATTGTTGAGCCTTGGGGGGTTGATAATATCAGAGAGGATCCTTTGAGATGATCGACATGAAGCTGTTGATACCAATGCGTTGTGTCTACATCTTCTTTAGTCAATGTTATGCCCCAGGGATATAATTTGACGGGATCAATATTTTTAAACTCGAGTCTGATGTCGGGTTTATTATAGTCCATTATAGCTACAATCTTTCTTTCGAACTGAGCTATATCGCGGTAAAAGTCGTAGAAACGACCATTGCGGCCTATCTCAGATCCATCGGGATATTTAATAGCTTCTATTCGCCAATGTCCGGCTAAATCTCCTATCTGCGGAGTTTTTCCACACGAACAACAAATTATAATAAAAAAGATGAAGAAGGCATATATCAATCTTTTCATAGCAATCCGGTTTTAGTGACGGTAATCATACCGCCGAATGTATTACGAATAATATCTCCATGATCTCCGGCTATGCCGGCGCGGAAACTCCAACCCGACAGACGTCGCGGAGAATAAGTGACTTCGAGCATACTGCTAAAATTGTGCAGTACCTTCGGAGTCGATACTTTATAAGTTCCCCACGAACGAGTAGAGGACAGCAGAATACGATAGTCTATTTCATCGGTGGGTCTGCCGGATATACCTATATGATGTGCTATAATACGATTGTGTTTAAAGTGTATGGCATCATTATAAATAGGTGATACTAAAAGGGGGTTACCCATACCCATACCCCAATGCTGCCAACCACCGTAGATATAATGATTATAATAATCATCAGCTCCGCTTATTTGTATAGGTATTTCGGGAGTTTTATCCCAATATACCGATCCTGACTGATCTTTGGTATAAAGATACTCGTATACCACCTTATCTACAAACGGATTTTTAGGCAATGTAATCTCTGCTCCTAATAGCATATCACGCCAAAGATAATCCCAAAACAATTGAGAATGATCTTCAAAATAATGCTGATAATAAGCTTTTACACTCCAGTCTGTATCTTTCGGAGCCCAACTAAGAGCCAAAGACCATTCGCCTACATGATTGCCATAGCAATTGGATATTTCGCCTGACTGATTGGAATCATTACTGTCGCCACCACTAAGACCTAAAATAGCATTTATAATTTCTTTAAACCCGTGGCGCATGTCTATAACTACATATTTTCCGTTTACATATCTGTATGTTCTACCACCGAACTGAGTGCCCATTTCAAATCCACCTTCAACGGTAAGGGGAAATTTGTCACGGTTGCCACCACGGAGAAATATGCCTTTGCTATGATATAATACTTTATTAGTCCAACTGCTTTTATTATTGAAAGTACGATTCTGCCAATGGCCGTCTGTAAACATACCAAAAGAAATAAAGCCTTTCACAGCAAGCCAATTCTTTGTTTTAGGTATCCACTGATACTCCGGCATGGCAAGATAGATCTGAGGAATAGGACGAGCGTTGGCCGAAAACACCATATCGCCCGAACTCAATTCGCGGTTTACTATACTTGTAAATCTTTCTTTTGATCCTATAGTAAGAGTAAGTGAACGATATTTCAATTCGCCATATAACTGCTGTATAACAAAATGAGAAGTATAATTATACGGCACTACAAAGTCGGCACCTGCACCCCACGAAAATCTACGGGTAGTGTCGATATCATGGAAAGCTGCAGCACGTAAATAACCGTTATAACGATCGATCGACGATAATCCATATCGGTTGTTGAGCAGCCAGAAAGGAGTCTGTTTAGAAGAATTTACAGTCACTCCCTGCACCATATATCTGCCTATCGTTCCTCGTTCGTAAGCAAAAGATGAGATAGCTGAGAGAATTAGTATAAATACTATATGTATACGTTTCACTATAAAAATAAAGAAAGACATGAAAGCATAGGGATCTATGATCCTTATGCTTCCATGTTACTGTTTAATATTATTCTGCGTCAAAGTAATCTCCGGCTATCTTGAGATTGACAGCACGGATAAAAGAGAGTATCTCATCGCGAACGGGAGTATCGGCGATGTCAGATTCGATGCGTTTGATGGCATTGAATACCGAAGTCTGGCTCTGATATATCTGACGATAAGCCTTTGCTATATCATCAATCTGATCTTCGGTATATCCTGCATGCTTACCCATTACGATAGAGTTGACACCATAATATACAACCGGATTGTGAGCCATAATGACAAAGGGAGGTACGTTGCCGCTGATACGTGTACCGCCTTTAACAAGTACAAATTTACCAATACGGCTCTTTTCGTGGATAACAGCGCTCGACGAAAGGATAGTACCGGTATCTATCTCTACATTACCGGCAATTGTGACACTATTACCGATCACACACTTCGGAGCTATATGTGTGTCGTGGCCGATATGAGCATCGCCCATAATAAAACTGTCGCCACCGATCTCTGTGCCACCCTGTGAATATATACCTCTGTTTATAATCACATGTTCGCGGATCACAGTATTGTCGCCTACCGAGCAATACGACGGATTGCCTTTCCAACGGAAATCCTGCGGATCGGCACCGACAATTGCGCCTTGATATACCTTTACTTTTTTGCCTAAAGTTGTGCCGTGGATCACGCTTGCATAAGGCATAATTTCACAGCCATCGCCAATAACTGTATCAGCGTCGATGTAAGCGAACGGATGTATGATAACATCTTTGCCAAGTTGAGCCTTGGGATCTACATAAGCTAATGGGCTGATCATATCTTTTATTCTTTAGTTTTGTTATGACCCCAAATTTAATAATTAATTTCTAAACGACAAAAAAATAAGGAAAGGTCTAAGCACTATCTTCTTTATTTATGACCTTAATGACCATTAATATTCCATCGGCGTGCTTTACAAACATCGGTTATCAACACGCTTTATTTTTATTTATCTCTTTATTCAAAAAAATTTTTTTAAGACCAAAAATAGAGTAGTAATAAGAATGGGTGTTGATATGTGTGATAACTTTTTGGCTGTTTTCTTGCTTTTATGACTTATTGAGTATGAAACATGCTTGATTTACATATTATCTACATGGTAAAATGCTGATATATAGCATAATTATATAGTTATCAACATGGTGTTGATAACTTGTGAGGTTGATAATTTGATAATTATTTTGGCATGTTTATAGTTGATAACCCTGCTTTTTTGTGTAGGTAAGCCTTAGAAAAAAAGGCTATAAAAAAGTTACCGTAAATTTGCATGTACCGGACTCTGCCCGGCTTATACAAATCTACGGTTTAAGCAAAAAAAGATGTTTTGAACTTATCTAAGTTTATCAACACTCTTATCAACATTGTTGAAAAGTTGACGGAACTGTATTGCAACCAGTATTGCGGTAATTATAGTTGCCACCATATCAGATACAGGGAATGACATCCACACACCATCGACATTAAAATACAGAGGCAATATGATAAGAAGCGGAATAAGGAATACTACCTGGCGTAGCAGACCTACTATGATAGATTTTGTAGCCTGACCTATACTTTGGAACAGGCATGTTGATATTATCTGGAAACCAACAAAAGCGAATGCCCACAAACAGTGGCGTAGGGCACGTTCGGTAGCATCGAGCAGGGCAGTATCATTAGTGAAAGCCATACCTATCTCTCTTGCAAAACATAGTCCGGCTACCGATCCTACTGTTGTTATCAGCGAGGCTACAGCTACAGCAAGCCAATAAGTGCGGCGCAGACGATGATAAATACCGGCACCATAGTTATAACCCACAATAGGTTGCATACCCTGGCATATACCTAATATTATAGTTACCAGCAGCGATGTATATGTAACCATGATTCCTGCAGCAGCTATATCGCGGTCGTTTCCATATCCGGCGAGCGAATTGTTGACAAGTGCGTTGACAACACATGAAGCGGCGTTGACAATAGCCGGAGCCGCACCGATGGCTATGATGCCTCCGATGATTTTCCAATGCAGACGATAGATACCTTTGCAGAAGCGCACGGTGGCGTCGCGACGCATGAAATGAGAGCATACAAATATAGTGGACACTGCCATTGCAATATTTGTAGACCAGGCGGCACCTTCTATACCCCAGTCGAATACATATATAAATATTGGATCGAGCACTACATTTACCACCGCTCCTATAAGCATGGTTATCATCGCTCGTTGTGGATAACCCGAAGCGCGCATGATATTATTGAGTCCGTAGGCAAGATTGGTCATCAAGCATCCCGGCAACAATGTCAGCATATATCCACGCGCATAGGGCAAAGTAGCACTGCTTGCTCCGAACAGATCGAGCAGCGGATCGATGTATACAGCAAATAAAGTAATGTAGATAGAAGCGTTGATAAATGTCAATACAAGAGCATTGCCAAGTATTATATTGGCTTCATGATTTTTTCCGGCACCGAGCATTATCGACACTTTTGCCGACGAGCCTACACCTATCAACACACCTATCGCCGTGGTAAGATTCATTACCGGGAATGTGATGGCAAGGCCGGCTATTGCATCGGGGCCCACCCACTGACCTATAAATATACGGTCGACTACATTATATAAAGCCATTACCAGCATACCCACAACGGCAGGTAGACTATATTCCCAAAGCAGCCGCCCGACAGGTCGGCTGGACAATTGCATCAGTCTTTCAGTATTTTGTGTGGTCATGTGCTGATAATTTTACATAAAAGGGCTTGCCATGGCAAGCCCTTGATGTATTTGTAAAGCTATTAAATATTACTTGCTTGCAACAGCGCGCTCATAATATTTACGGATATCTACACGTGTATTGTTGACGTATGAAGGATAATTGTCGATAATTTCTTTGTAAGCCTTAGCCTCGGCATCGTAGTTGCCCTGCGAGCGATATACGTTTGCCATCTTGACAAGGATGAAAGGAACTATTTCGGGGTTTTCGTCAGCTTCGCCGATAGCGTTTTTATAAGCGCTGATAGCTTTGTCAAGCTGATCGAGGTTAACGTAGCAGTCGCCTTTGAGAGTCTCTACACCGGCTTCGGCAATTTCGTCGTCGAGGCTGCAGTCGTTGAGATATTTGAGGGCTTCTTCATATTTGCCGTCTTTGTAAAGGCGGATACCCATTTCTGCTTTAGCGCGGTTACCGCTCTTGTAGCCTTCTTTGGCAGCGTTGGCATAGAGAGTGAGAGCTATGCTGTCGTTGGGAGCAGCATCGGCTTTAGCAATTGCTTCGTCGGCTTTATTGCTGCCGCTTTGTGCAATCATGATGTAGACGAGAGCTGCGATAACACATGCAACAGCCATAACGAAGATAGTGATGATAGCTTTTTTATTAGCGCGTGCTTTTGCGATAATGTCTTCTGATTGATCGACCTCAGGAGTAGTAGGGCGGTTATTTTCCATTGTTATGTTTGGGTTTTCGTTATCTGATTTATTATAAACAAGTCTTAAAAAAGACGAGAATATGCTTTCGAACTGCAAAAATAGTGTATATTTGACAATTATGAAAATTTTCGGGGTCATATTTTTTGTTTTAACTTATAAATCATTAATTTTGCACACCTAAAACCCCGTACGCACTATGAAAGAAATTGAAATAGTGATTTCTGTCACTTCACGAAGCTACGACGAACTCAGCGAAACCGAGCGCAATCTTGTAGATGCTGCCCGTCGAGCTGTAAAAGGATCTTATGCTCCATATAGTAATTTCCATGTGGGTGCGGCTATCTTGCTCGACAACGGTAAAATCATTACCGGAGCCAATCAGGAAAATGCCGCATATCCGTCGGGCACTTGTGCCGAGCGTTCGGCATGTTATTATGCCGGGGCAAATTATCCCGACGCAAAGTTCGAGATGATAGCTATAACGGCTCTCGACCATAATATGACAGAACCGTCGTTGCCTACGGCTCCTTGCGGAGCTTGCCGGCAGGCTCTTCTTGAATATGAAACTCTTGCCGGCCGCAATGTGCCGGTACTTCTCGTCGGTGCCGACGAGATATATCGTTTACCTTCTGTCAAATCTCTCCTACCTCTTGCATTTACAAGCTTTTAATTGAATCAGAAAATAATGGACTTTATAGAAGAACTTACCTGGCGCGGCATGATCCACACAGTCATGCCCGGCACCGACGAACTTCTGAAAAAGGGGATGACCACCGCCTACTTAGGCATTGACCCCACGGCCGACAGCCTTCACATCGGCCACCTCTGCGGAGTGATGATGCTCCGTCATTTCCAGCGCTGCGGCCACAAACCCCTCGCCCTTGTCGGCGGTGCCACAGGTATGATCGGCGACCCCTCCATGAAAAGTCAGGAGCGCAAGTTCTCGATGAGGAGACCCTGCGTCACAATCAGGAAGGCATCAAGCGTCAGCTTGCCCATTTCCTCGATTTTGATTCGGATGCACCCAATGCGGCTGTCCTGGTCAACAACTACGACTGGATGAAGGACTTTACTTTCCTCGATTTTATCCGCGACGTAGGCAAACTGATAACAGTCAATTATATGATGGCTAAGGATTCTGTGAAGAAGCGTCTCTCAGGCGAAATCCAGCAGGGTATGTCGTTCACCGAATTCAGCTACCAGCTCGTGCAGGGCTACGACTTCCTCAACCTCTACCGCGACAGCAACTGCAAGCTGCAGCTCGGCGGCAGCGACCAGTGGGGCAATATCACCACCGGCACCGAGCTTATCCGCCGTATGCTGGGCTCCGAGGCTTTCGCTCTCACATGCCCGCTTATCACCAAGGCCGACGGTGGCAAATTCGGAAAGACTGAGTCGGGCAACGTTTGGCTCGATCCTAAATACACTTCTCCGTACAAGTTCTATCAGTTCTGGCTCAATGTCAGCGACGATGATGCAGAAAAATATATAAAGATCTTCACAACCCTGTCGCGCGAAGAAATCGAATCTCTGATCGAAGAACACCGTCAGGATCCGGGTAGCCGAGTTCTCCAGCGTCGTCTTGCCGAAGAGATTACCACAATGGTGCACAGCGCCGAAGATCTCCGTGCCGCTCAGGAGGCTTCTCAGATATTGTTCAGCAACAATACTGCCGATGCTCTCCATCGTCTAGACGAAGACACCCTGCTCGATGTATTCGAGGGTGTGCCCCAGTTTGAGGTAGAGCGTGCCGATATCGAAGCCGGCATACGTCTTGCCGATCTCCTTACAGAGAAAGCTGCCGTATTCCCCTCCAAAGGCGAAATGCGCAAGCTCGTGCAGGGTGGCGGCGTATCGATAAACAAAGAGAAGCTGACCGATCCTCAGGCAGTAGCCTCGACCGATATGCTTCTTGCCGATCGCTACATCCTGGTGCAGAAGGGTAAGAAAAATTACTTCCTGCTGATAGTTAAGTAAACGAAATTGTATCTATAGTTATACAACAGGTAAAAACAGAACAGATGAAACTTGTCCTTGCCGCAGAATATAATGATGAGGTAACAGCTAATATCGCACGTGGAATGTTTGAATCAAACGGCATACCGGCTGTTGTAGAGGGTTCGAATATGGTGCGTCTGTATCTTGGCGCACAGATATGGAATCCGGTGCGTCTTATGGTACGCGACACCGATCTCGAGGCCGCAACCGAACTATTGCGCGAGCACGACGATCTGTAATTTTTTCGATCGGTTGATATACTATCGATGATGACCATGCAAATGTGGAGCCCGGCTTTGGCCGGATGCTCCACATTTTAGTAATACAAATCAGAATAATATGTTAAGAATAATCAAACACACCATTTACGTTATAGCAATGACAATGTGTGCCACACAATTCTCAGCTTGCAACAGTAATGATGGTATCATCTCTGTCGCAGCGCCGGAGTTTGAGAAGGAGATCAAAGCCGACTCCGTACAATTACTTGATGTCCGCACTCCCGAGGAATATGCCGAAGGATATATTGACGGAGCAATAAACATCAACGTCCAGTCCGACGATTTCCGACTCTTGGCCGAGAAGGAATTATCGAAAGACTCGACAATACTTGTCTATTGCCGCAGTGGCCGCCGCTCACTCGATGCCGCAGATATACTTACCGACCTCGGCTATAAGGTTGTCAATCTCAAAGGCGGTATTATGGAGTGGAAAGACGAAGGCCTGCCGGTAATCATCGGTAAGTAACATAAATAAATTTGGCATTGTATTCGACTTGTCGTATCTTTGCACTTGACATGGAACAATATATCGTATCGGCACGAAAATACCGCCCGACGACCTTCGACAGCGTTGTTGGCCAGCAAGCGCTGGCCGGAACGCTCAAGAATGCGATCACAAGCGGCAGATTGGCTCATGCCTACCTCTTCTGCGGTTCACGAGGAGTAGGCAAGACGTCGTGTGCGCGTATTTTCGCCAAAACAATCAACTGCACCAACCGCACGGCCGCCGGCGAAGCGTGCAACGAGTGTGATTCGTGTCGGCAATTCAACGAAAACCGCAGCCTCAATATCATCGAGCTCGATGCTGCCAGCAACAACGGTGTAGACGACATCCGTGCTCTTATCGAGCAGGTAGCCGTGCCTCCCACTCAGGGACGCTACCGTGTGTTTATCATCGACGAGGTGCACATGCTCTCCAATGCGGCATTCAACGCCTTCCTCAAGACTCTCGAGGAGCCGCCGGGCTATGTGATTTTCATTCTTGCCACCACCGAAAAGCACAAGATCATACCCACCATTCTCTCGCGCTGCCAGATCTACGATTTCAACCGTATATCTATCAACGATATGGTAAGCCACATGCAGCATGTCGCTGCCAACGAAGGCATCACAGCCGAGCCCGAGGCTCTCAATGTGATAGCACAGAAGGCCGACGGCGCCATGCGCGACGCACTGTCGATTTTCGATCAGGTAGCGGCGAGCACAAACGGTAATATTACCTATGCAGCCACTATTGAAAATCTCAATGTGCTCGACCAGAGCTATTATAACCGTCTGCTCGACGCTTTTGTAGCTCAGGATATAGCCCAGGCATTGCTTATCTATAAGGAGATCCGCAATCAAGGCTTCGATTCACAATTCTTCGTCAACGGTCTTGCATCGTATCTTCGCGATCTTGCCGTGGCTCAGAATCCGGCGACATTGTCGCTGCTCGAAGCCACCGACGATGTCCGCAATGAAATGGCTGCAAGGGCGGCCAAGCTGCATCCTACATTCCTCTACCGCGCCATGGAGCTGTGCAACGATGCCGACTTCAATTTCCGCGCTGCAAGCAACAAACAGTTTCTCGTCGAGCTCACGCTCATCAAACTGTGCCAATTGCTAAGCCCCTCGACCGATGATGTCGGAGCCGGCGGGGGGCAATTACAACCGCTCGAGGCTTACTCTACGAGCGTAGCTCCGCAAGAAGCGGCGCCTGTCGCCGCACCGGTAACGCCTGTCGCCGCACCGAAGCCGATATTGTCGGCTCCTATGCCTACGCTTCAGCAACGTGTTACCTATACTCCCGGTGGCATGTCGCTGGCCGAGGTGGCAAAGCGTGCCCGTAGTACTCATAACCGTGAAGAGAGTCCCAAGAAAACGGAGGCTGTAGGCAATCGCGCCGAACCATACTCCGATGCCGATATCGAACGCGCCTGGGCCTCTCTCGACAAAACAATAAAAGACGACCGTGTGCTCCTTTCGGTGTTGGGTGCCATTACCCCACATCCTATAGGAAAGGATAAATATCTTTTGCGCTGTGCTTCGCAGCTTGTGGCCGATATGGTGTCGAGAAATATCGACAATATCACATCGATAATCCGCAACACTGTTTTGAACGACAGCATATCATTCGAAACAGAGATCAACGACCAGGATATACCCAAAAATCTGTGGACAGACAATCGCGTGCTCGAAGAACTCATAAAGGACCACCCGGCTATAGATGAAATGATAAAAAAATTCCAACTTCGCAGAATCTAATACAATTCATGACCAATCTACGATCACTTGTTTCGGGGCTTGCAGCCCTCTTTGCCGGTATTGCGGTATTTGCAGCCGCTCCTTCCGGTTACTACAAAGATGCAGAGGGTAAAAGCGACAAGACCCTCTATACCGCTATTGGCGGCATTATCAATAATCATAGCGCCAAGTCGTACGACTATCTTTGGACAGCGTTCAAGACAACCGACGTCGACAATAACGGCAAGATATGGGATATGTACTCGACCAAACGCTGGAAGGCCGGTGGCGAGCAATGCGGCAACTACCAGTCGATAGGCGACTGCTACAACCGCGAACACTCATTCCCCAAGAGCTGGTTTAACGACGCTAAACCTATGTACACTGACCTCTATCATCTCTATCCTACCGACGGCAAGGTTAACGGTCAGCGCAGCAATTACCCCTTCGGCGAGTGTGCGAATGGCACGGTTGTAGCTTCGTCAGGTTCGGTTAAAGCATTGGGTAAATTGGGAACAAGTACTTTCTCGGGTTATTCGGGCAAAGTTTTTGAGCCGGACGACGAGTTTAAAGGCGATTTTGCCCGTACTTATTTCTATATGGCGGCATGCTACAGCGATCGCAATAAATCGTGGAAAAGCGATATGCTCGCCGGCAACGATTTCCCCTTTTTCAAGGACTGGGCTATCAATCTGCTGCTCAAATGGCATCGTCAGGATCCTGTCAGCGAGAAGGAAACCAAGCGAAACGATGCTGTATACAAAATACAGAACAACCGCAACCCCTTTATCGATCATCCCGAACTGGCCGAGCATATATGGGGTAACAAAAAAGGCAGTGCGTGGAGCTCGACAGCAGAACTCGGCACAGAGATAAACCTGCCCGTCGACGGTTCGACTGTTGATTTTGGTGTTACTGCCAAAAATTCGCCGGTGCTTAAGACCATTGCCATCAAGACAAACAATGCTAAAGACCGCGTGACTGTGTCGGCAACCAATTGTTTTGCAGTAAATGGCGGCACATACACAGCATCCGAGGCCAATGCCGGAGTCAATGTACAAGTACAGTATCAGCCTATAAGTCTCGGCACTCATACAGGCACGCTTACTGTATCGTGCGGTAATATCACTGCGCAGGTAAATCTTATCGGCCGCACTGTCGATGGTCTTCCGGTAGGCAAAGCGACAGATATCACTTCAGAATCATTTACTGCAAACTGGACATATATCGGCGATGATGTTGCCGGCAAATACGACTTTACCGTAACCGATGCCGATGGTGTGCTCAGCGGCTATCCCGTACAGGTCGATGCTAAAGCAGGCAAATATGTAGTGAACGGACTTATGCCCGAAACCACATATACCTACTATGTCCGCAGTAACCAGTTTACCAGCGATGGCGTGATTGTGACAACCGGCGAGGCTCTGCCTTTCATCGATTTCCTCTTCGATGGTAAGTTGTACTTCACTACCACTCCCGGCGAACCGAGCCCCGAGGCTGAGATCATGGTTCAGATCGAAAATATTACTACTGATATTACGGTTAGTGTGAAGACTCCCTTCGAGCTGTCGCTCGATCTTTCGGACTGGTCGCAGTCGGTAGTTATCACACCTGATGAAAGCCGCCTGTATTTGCGCATGAACAGTGCCACTGCCGGTACATTCGAGAGCTCACTTGTAGCAACGGCCGGCGAATATGTCAACGATAACACCGTTGTGAGCGGTATTGCTACCGATCGTGTTGTGTTCTTCGAAGATTTCGAGGCTACACCGGCTCCGACATCGAGCTATGGCACAAGTACATACAATGGCACAGCTGCGGTATGGAATCTCTATAATACCGGCTATTGGGCCGATCAGGATAAGGGTCACGACGGTTCGGCAACCGCTCTTCGCATGGGTAAGGCGAGCAATAATCTCTGTGCAATAGAAATGGCCGACAGCAAGCATGGCGGTGCAGGCGTGATATCGTTCTGGGCTAAAAAATGGAATGCCAAAGAGGCCAATGCCGCTATTGCCGTGGAGACAAGCACCGACGACGGCAGCAACTGGAAGACTGTGGGTAATATTACCATATCTGATGCTTCATGGAAAGAATATACTGTGACAGCTAATGTCGTCGGCGATGTGCGCGTGCGTTTCCGTCGCACACAGGGTGCGCGTATGCACTTCGACGATGTCACTATTACCGATTATTCGTCGGGTGTCAGCGATCCTACAGCCGAACGCCATCTGTGGAATGCCTACAGCCGTGGTGGCGAGCTGATTGTAAATATCGACAAGGCCGAAGGTCTCGCGATCGGTATCTACACTGTTGCCGGCGTCACTCTGTTCGAAGGCCGTCTCTCGCAGGGTAATTACAGTTGGCCGCTCGAGCGTGGTACGTTCGTACTCGTAAGCTCCGGCGATTTTACCCGTACGGTTCTTATCAGATAAGATCGATGGAGAAAAAAACAATATGGGATATGGCACGCCTGACGGTAGATGAATACCGTCGGGCTGCCAAAATGCCCGTTGTCGTTGTTCTCGACAATGTGCGTAGTCTCAATAATATAGGTTCACTCTTCCGTACCGCCGACTGTTTTGCGGCATCGGGTATAGCGCTGTGTGGTATTTCGGCCACGCCTCCGTCGGTAGAGATACATAAAACGGCTCTCGGAGCCGAAGATTCGGTTGCATGGCAGTATTACAGCTCAACAGCCGAAGCTATAGCCGATCTGCGCGAGCGAGGCTTTACTATCGTGTGTCTTGAGCAGGTAAAAGGCAGTATAGCTCTTCAGGATTTTGAACCTCAGCCCGACAAAGCCTACGCCCTCGTGGTAGGCAACGAGGTCGACGGCGTAGATCCTGCGATCGTCGACAGTGCCGACATGTGGCTCGAAATACCTCAGAGCGGCACAAAACATTCTCTCAATGTCACAATATCAGCCGCTGTGGCTCTCTGGCATATTTATAGTCACAGCGACGTGTTAGGTAAAGTATAAAAATAATGATATATCCCACACCTCTTAAAAAAGGCGATAAGATAGCTATTTGCTCTCCGGCAGGCAAAATCAAACCGGAAATAGTGAACGACGCAGTCCGTGTGCTTCGCGGTCAGGGCTATCGAGTAGAGATAATGCCGCATGCCTTCGGCGAGTTCGGCAATTATAGCGGTACTGCCGACGAACGCTATGCCGACCTGCGCGATGCTTTCGCCGATCCCGAGGTACGTCTTATCCTTTGCAGTCGCGGCGGTTATGGTGTGGTTCACAATCTTGAGCGCCTCGACAAACTGCCTCTTGCCGACGACCCCAAATGGGTGGCCGGCTTCAGCGATATCAGCGCCCTGCATGCCCTTATGACAAAAAAGGGTATCGTGAGTATACACTCGCTGATGTGTGCCGGTATTAAGCGCGGAGCCGACGATGAAGATATTGCAGCATTTTTCAATATCCTCGAGGGCGAACGCCCGGTGCATATATTCGAGGGCCATTATTATGATCGCCCGGGCATAGCTACCGGCACACTCTTTGGCGGCAATGTGGCCGTGCTTGCCGAGCTTATAAACACACCCTACGACTTTATCAAACCCGATACAATATTGTTTGTCGAAGATATTGCCGAGCCGATCTACAAGATAGAACGCATATTATATCAGCTCAAGCTGAGCGGCGTGCTCGCTTCTCTGAAAGGTTTGATAGTAGGGCAGTTTACCGAATACAAGCCCGATCTCAACTACGACAGCATGGAGGCTATGATCCACGACATGACTGCCGAATATGACTATCCTGTAGCTTTCAACGCTCCGATCGGACATGTCGACCACAATGTGCCGCTGATCGAGTCGGCAAAGGTCACATTCAAGGTCAACCCCGAGGGTCGCAACAGCATAATATTCCATCGCTGAGAACTTTTGAGCTTATCGTTGCGTTATAGTCTTTAGAAACTAATAACGCACGATATGTTACGTAAACTATTCCTTTTTCTGGCTGTTGCAGCAGCAAGTATCGGGGCTTATGCCGCCGATAACTTCACTCACGACAGCTCTGTGTTGCCTCAGGCAGCAAGAGATATTATCAGTAATAACTTCAAGGCACAGGTCAGTGTAGTCAAGATCGACAAAGATTTCGGACGCATATCCGAATATGAAGTCGTGTTGACCGACGGCTCTGAAATACAGTTCGACAGCAAGGGCAACTGGCGCGATGTAGAGGCAGCGCGCGGCAAGGTAGTGCCCCGGGCTTTCATTCCCCAGCCGATAAGCACTTATGTGGCCAATAATCAGAAGGGTGCCACTATTGTTGGTATCAGCCGCGAAGGCAAAGGCTATGAAGTGGAGCTGAGCAATGGCGTGGATATGAAGTTCGATAAGAACGGATCGTTCAAACGCTACGATTAATACACAATAGTCAACCGAAATTCAAGTATATTATTATGAAAAAGTATCTAAAGTATGCACTCTACACCGTGCTTGCTGTAACATTGTTCGCAGCCTGGGGTTGTAGTGACGACGACGACGATAAAGACGTGCCCGTAGAGGAAAGTCAGTTACCGGCCAAGGCTCAGGCATTTATCAAGACTTATTTTGGCGATGACGGCATTGTACGCGTCAACAAGGAAACCGATAACAAGGATATTTCCTACGACGTGTGGCTGAAATCCGACACACGTGTCGAGTTTGATGCTGCCGGCGAATGGACCGATGTCGAAGTGCCTATCGGTAAATCCGTTCCTCAGGGCTTCTACCCTCAAGCTATCGACAATTATCTGTTGGAGAATTATCCCGGTGTTGCCGTAAGGGAAATAAGCCTCGAACCTACATATTACGAGGTGGATCTATTCAACTCTGCCGAACTGGTATTTGATCTTACCGGCAAATTTATCGTCGCTGAACGGTAGCGCCGAGGGTTATAAAACCGATTGAGTCGGGTCGCGCACCCGATAGTGATATAGCCGCCGCACACTCGGCTATTGTAGAGCCTGTAGTGATGATATCGTCGACGATGGCAACTCTAAGTCCGGCGAGTTCGTCGGGAGCCTCGACTCCCATGATTCCCTTGATGTTTGCCCGACGGGCTTCATCGCCCTTGTGAGTCTGTGTTTCATGACTCCGCAGCGCAACAATATTGTCCCCTACTTCTATGCCCGTGGCCTCGCTGAGACCTCGGGCTATTTCTATGCTTTGGTTGTAGCCGCGTTTCATTCGTTTGCGCCAGTGCATAGGCACGGGCAGGAGTACATCTACCGGCAGGGTGCCGTAGCGGTGTATCAGTTCATGGCCGAAGGATTGGCCGAGTTCGCGTGCGAGTCGCGGTGTGTTGTAGTATTTTGCCTGCCATATCATCCTGGCCCACGGCGATGTAGGGTCGTAGTCGAACCATGCTTCTGTCACGCCTTGCGGCGCTACGGCATTGGCAAGTATATCGGCGTAACGTGTGGCTATATGCTGCGATGCCGCTCGCGGAAGTGTGGTCATGCAGCCGATACATATAGCTTGTTCCGATGGCAGAAGCTCTTTGCCGCACACAGGGCAAGATCTGACACCGACCATATCGGCCAAAAAAGAGAGCAGGCGGCGAAGCATAGTTGTCAGAATTCTACCGAAAGTCTCACGTTGAACTGTCGGCGTGTCAGGTAGTTAGGTACGGCGTATTGCAGACGGTTGACGTCGGTAACCCAGTAGTAGCTGTTGACATTGCTTATGTCGAGGAGGTTGAATACGTCCACGCCGAGCCATACGCTCTTGAAGTTGCTGAAAAATCCGCTTCGGTGCTCGCCCTCGGCAAGAGGGGAGAGCAGGGCGTATGCCAGGCCGATGTCGATACGTTTGTATGCCGGAGCGCGGAAGTAGCCTTTATCGCGGCTACCGCGCGGTGCGGTCATAGGCAAGCCGTCGGACAGGATGCCGCGGAGATTGAACTTCAATTTCGGGAACTTGGGGAAATAGTCGGTAAAGAAAAGCGCGATAGAATAGCGCTGGTCGGTCGGTCGCGGCACTTTCACGCCGTTGAGGTTTTCCTGCGTCTTCATCAGCGAGAAGCTGATCCATGAGTCGGTGCCGGGCACAAACTGGCCGAAGAGCTTCATGTCCAGGCCCATGGCGTAGCCGTTGGTAAGGTTTCGGCCTGCATATACGATTTTGAGGTTGTCGATCTCGTAGGGTACGAGATTGCCTAGATTCTTGTAGTAAAGTTCGCCGGAGAGTTTAAAGGGGCGTCCGAATGCACGGAAAGTATAATCGGCACCGGCAATAAATTGCAGCGACCGCTGGCTCTTGATGTCGGGGTTGAGATGCACGGTCACGTTGCCGTTGTTGTCTTCTATCTGCTCGCGAAATTCTTTGTAGAAAGGCGCCTGATAGTAGAGGCCGGTAGAGAAACGCAGCGCCAGGCGCGGATTACGGTCGGGCACAAAGCCTATGCTCGCACGGGGGCTTACGAGAAATTCGCGGTTATAGTCCCAGTACGACATGCGCAGGCCGCCGTTGATATTGAGATAACCGGCCGAAGTCTCGAGACGATAGGTGTCCATTGCATAGAACTCTATTCGCGAGCTCTTCAGATCGTGTTTCGACGATAGATTGTATACCATTTTGAGCGCTTCGGGATCGAAAGGCAGCGAGTAGCCGGCCGAGTCGCGCAGCTCCCATTCGCGTTGGCGGTCGTAGATAGTCTCGTGCTTGAAGGTAAATCCGTAGTCGAGGTTGTGGCGCTTGATGCCGGTAGAGCCTTTGAGGCTCAGAGCCATCACGCTTGCCTTGAATCTGTTGCGTGCGTGTTCGTGATAGCGGCCCACACCGAGCTCGCCGCCGATATTGTCGCCTCCGGAGCCGCCTGTTCCGGCCTGATCGAGCCAATACTCGCCCGAGATGTCGTAGGCCACAAGCTCGTTGGTAAGATAACCCGATGCCTGGAGGGTGTATGTGCTCGATTTATTGGGCTTGAAATCAAGCGATAAAGCTCCGAAATAGGTTTCGAATTTGTCTTTTTCCTGGCCGTCGAAGTATACGGTAAACTCTTTAGCGTCGGTAGATGTGCCGAACTTTGTGCTGCGGCTGTGGGGTATGAACTTGTAATTGTTTACGGCGATATTGCCTAAAAACGAGGCCTTCCATTTGGGTGAGAAAGTAAAGGCCAGATTTGTCTGGTAGTCAAAGAAGCGAGGGTCGTACTCTCCCTTGTCCTCAAGCGACGACAGGATAGAATTATTCTGCTTGTATCGTATGCCGTGGAGCTGGCTGAAGCGCTTCGAGCTTGTGCCAATGGCTGCCGATGCGCCCATCAACGAGGCCGATACGGTGCCCTCGAATGCTTCGGGCTCGCGGTATGTGATGTCGAGTACCGAGCTCATTTTGTCGCCGTACATGGCCGAGAATCCGCCGGTGGAGAAGGCTATGCCGCCGACCATGTCGGGGTTGACGATCGACAGGCCTTCCTGCTGTCCCGAAGTGACGAGCTGCGGGCGGTAGACTTCTATGCCGTTGATATACACGCTGTTTTCGTCGTATGTGCCGCCGCGCACGCTGTATTGGCTCGACATCTCGTTGTTGCTGTTTACGCCGGCCATGGTGGAGAGCATCGACTCTACACTGCCGCCCGAGGCGTCGGGGGCGAGCTTGTAGGCGTCGCGGTCGATGCGCTGCATGCCCGATGTCTGCTTCTGATAGTCGGTCACTTCTATGCCTCCCAAGGCGTATGTCGCCGGCGACATTTTTACATTCACGGTCACGTCGCCCGACGGATCTATCAGTCTGCGGCGCGATTCCTCGTAACCGATGCACGAGAAAACGAGCCTCAGAGTGTCTGTTTCGGGACATGTCAGGCTATATCGGCCGTCGAGACCGGTTGTAGTGCCGAGAGCCTTGCCCTGCACCTTTACGGTAACGAATTCCAGCGGCTCGTTGTCCTGGTCGGTAACGAGGCCGGTAACCTTTATCGGGCCTTTGGCAAGGGCTGTCAGCGCGGACAATATGATTATGAAGAGCAATAATAATCGGTTCATAATCAATTAACGCCCGAATAGTAAAAAAATTGTTGAAGAGAGAAATAGCAAGTAATATCGGCTCAAATCACGCGCAAATATGGCAAAAATCGGCTCAAGTTGAGCCGATTTTCCAATAAATTTTAGTAATTTTGAGCCGATAAAACTTTCAGATATGACTCAAGAGATTGAAATCCTCCAATTCCTGCACTACAATCCGGAAGCTTCAAGAGCAGAAATCGGCTCAGCATTGACCAATGCTCCAAGTCCGGCAACACTTAAACGAATGATTGCCGAAGAAGTCTCGAAGGGGCATATTGAAGTTGTCGGCCGGGGACCGGCTACGCGTTATCGGCTTACTCCGCAGGCACATGTCACAATGGAGCTGAATCTCGACACATACTTTGACAAGGATGTTGACGAGCGTCAAGTGCAGGAATCGTTCAATTTTGAGCTCATAAATGAAATTCTTCCAAAGGTGGATTTATTCACCGATGAGGAACTGCAACGTCTTGATGAGGAGCAGAACTCTTCCGTCAACACCTTTCGGAAATGTCAGAGTTAGAATATCGCAAAGAGATGGAACGTCTCAGAATCGACCTGTCTTGGAAATCTTCGCAGATAGAGGGCAACACTTATTCGTTGCTGGAAACAGAGAGACTGCTTAAAGAGAAACAGACGGCAAGCGGAAAGACAAAAGAGGAAGCCGTGATGCTACTCAATCACAAGGATGCGCTCGATTTTATTCTTGATGTGCCTGACTATCTGAAAGATTTGACCGTTGCCCGTATCGAGGAAATTCATGCACTGCTTACAAAAGAATTAGGAGTTGAGAGAAATATAAGGCATCGTCGCGTTGGTATTACAGGAACAAACTATACTCCGCTCGATAATGAATTTCAGATCCGCGAGGCTCTTGAAGATACCGTACAGCTAATCAACGGCAAAAACAATATCTTCGAAAAAGCCTTGCTTGCACTTGTTTTGCTCAGCTACATTCAGGCATTCACAGATGGCAACAAGCGAACTGCACGAATAGTGAGCAATGGTATTCTCATCGCCAACGGCTATTGTCCGATTTCATTCCGCACGGTAGATTCAATCGATTACAAAAAGGCTATGCTGATGTTCTACGAGCAGAACAATATCGCTGCTTTCAAGCGCATTTTCATCGACCAGTTTCTTTTCGCTGTCAAGACATATTTCTGAGCTTGAGGTATAAAAAATCACATTTTTTATGTACCTTTGTGACTGACAAAACAAAACTTAAGAAAGAATTATATGCCAGAAGTATCGCATCGAGGACGTATCATGCCGGCGTCGCCTATCCGTCGCCTCAATCCTCTTGCCACAAAGGCTGCCGAACGAGGCATAAAGGTCTACAGGCTCAATATCGGCCAGCCCGATGTGCCGACACCGCCCGAAGGCCTTGAAGCTCTCAAGAAGATCGACCGCAAAGTGCTGGAATACAGCCCTTCTGACGGTCTGCCGTCGCTGCGCAAGAAGCTGCAGCAATATTACAAGCGTTTCAATATCGACGTCGATGTCGACGACATCATCGTCACCACCGGCGGCTCCGAGGCCGTGCTGTTCGCCTTTATGGCATGTCTCGATCCGGGCGACGAGATCATCGTGCCCGAGCCGGCCTACGCCAACTATATGGCCTTCGCCATCTCGGCCGGAGCCAAGATCGTCACCGTGCCCTCGAGCATCGACGAAGGCTTCGCACTGCCCCCCGTCGAGAAATTCGAGGAACTGATCACTCCGCGCACAAAGGGCATACTCATCTGCAACCCCAACAACCCCACCGGCTATCTCTACACAATGAAGGAGATGCTCCAGATCCGCGACCTCGTGCAGAAACACGACCTCTTCCTTTTCTCCGACGAGGTCTACCGCGAGTTCTGCTACACGGGCGCGCCCTACATCTCGGCCTTCCATCTGCCCGGCATCGAGGAGCAGGTGGTGCTGATCGACTCCGTGTCGAAGCGCTACAACGAGTGCGGCATACGCATCGGCGCCCTCATCACCAAGCATAAGGAGCTGAAGACAGAATGTGATGAAATTCTGCCAGGCCCGTCTGAGTCCGCCGCTTCTCGGCCAGATCGTGGCCGAGGCGTCGATCGACACCACCCCCGACTACATGCTCGCCACCTATAACGAATATGTGGAGCGCAGGAAATTCCTTATCGACCAGCTCAACAGGATTCCCGGCTGCTATTCGCCTATACCGATGGGAGCTTTCTACACAGTTGTGAAACTGCCGGTGGATGACGCCGACAAATTCTGCCGGTGGTGTCTGGATGAATTCGACTACGAAGGCGAAACGATCTTCATGGCGCCGGCTTCCGGTTTCTACACCAACGAAAATCATGGACGTAACGAAGTACGCCTTGCCTATATTTTAAAACGCGAGGAACTCGCAAAAGCAATGGTAGTACTCCGCAAAGCTCTCGAAGCATACCCCGGTCGTACAATCTGAAAACAGTTTTTATATCGCTCAAAAAGCCGCCCGACATTGCCCGTCGCGCGGCTTTTTCTTTGTTTATGAAAAACAGCGAAAACTGACCTCCGACAAACACACTTCCTTTTTTGGAGCGGTTCAGTAAAAGCCTGGTGCTGA
>JAAGKN010000613.1_pt1 | contig 56601 bp, 47 predicted proteins | sample 6206371 | NCBI WGS metagenome assembly JAAGKN01 (sample SAMN11533720, study PRJNA540317) | gut metagenome | isolation source: fecal pellets from male and female animal of same cohort | host: Peromyscus leucopus | place: USA:CA | collected 2017
TTGACTATTCATAGTTGGTCTCCTTGTTTTGATGGATTTATCTTACCGCAAATCCGAAAGCTGCGCAAGTGCGTGCCGGTTTCAAAATGTAACATTTGGGTTGCATTTACGGAATCAATCAGTCGAAATTGAAATAAGCGTTGCTTTTTTGATTTTTATTTCATTTTTAATTGTTTTTTTGAAATAAGAGAGCTATAATAAAGATATTATTTCAAAATAACGAAAGGAAACAATACCGATGAAAAATCGTGCCGGCTACTATAAAACAAATCTGTCCGGGGAAATGGCATATCAATCCTTTTTACCCAGCCCATTACCGCCCGTTCCTGCAGTTGAATTAACCGAAGAAATCATAGCACTTTTAGTAAAAGCGAATGCTCAGCTTGCAGTACTGGAAAACGTCGCCATTCGTCTTCCTGATGTTGCACTTTTCGTTTCTATGTATGTGCGTAAAGAAGCATTGCTATCCTCCCAAATTGAGGGTACACAAGCAACACTGGAGGATATACTTGATCCAATGCTCGATACTAATACCAATCGCAATGTTGCAGATGTCGTAAATTATATCAAAGCTACAGAGTTTGCGATTAAACGTCTGAACGAATTACCTTTATGCAACCGTCTAATCAGAGAAACCCATGCTGTTCTCATGTCAGATGTCCGAGGCCAGGAAAAAAATCCGGGAGAATTTCGCTACTCTCAAAACTGGATTGGTGGTCAAGGCAGTACATTAAAAAATGCCAGATATATCCCACCTTCTCCAGAAGATATGATTCTTGCAATGTCTGATTTAGAAAAATACATTAACAGTGATGATCATATGGATGTACTAATCCGTGCCGCATTGATACACTACCAGTTTGAGACTATTCACCCGTTTCTTGACGGAAATGGACGTATCGGACGATTGCTGATTACATTATTTTTAATGGAAAAAAAAGTCCTCACGACTCCTGCCCTGTATATTTCCTATTTTTTGAAAAAAAATCGTATAGAATACTATGATCGAATGACAGAAGTACGAGTCAAGGGGGATTATGAACAGTGGATAAAATTTTTTCTTGAAGCATTGATAGAATCTGCTGAAGATGCAATTTCAACCATCGATGAATTAATTGAACTGCACACTGCCAATACTGCCTTAATCTCAAAACAAGGCCGTGCTTCAAAAAACACCATGCTTATATTTCATTATTTGGAAACAAATCCGATTATTGAAATCGGCAAAACCTCGCAAGAGTTAGGTATCTCCTACAATACAGTATCAAGCGCTGTCAATAAACTTGTCAGCGAAGGTATTTTGGTGCAAACATCCAATGGCACTAGAAATCGGGTTTTCGCATATGAACCTTATCTCAATATTTTACGCAGAGGAACCTGAAAAAAGACAGGACCGGAATCACCTGCTTTACAGTGTTCCGGTCCTTTTCTCTGAATTTATATATTTTCTTGTTAACGAGACAGCGTCTTTTCATCATTTCGTATCATTTTATTTCCCCTTTACCACCTCTACCAGCGGCATAATCGCCGCCCGGTCGGTATAATCTGCCCCGTGCTCGATGGCGTCCAAAAGCTCCCGCTCCGAATCCGTCATCTGAGAATCCGGTTTTCCTGCAATCATCTTCTTTACCATGCCCATCATCAGCTTGTCAGCGCCGCTGATTTTTGCAGGGTCGTAAGCGCCCCGCAGGAAAAAACACGGCAGCTGGCCGAACTGTTCTTCCTCGTCTGTCAGTTTGCGCTTTGCTCCTGCCTGACGCAAAATCATTTTAAAAGAGGATTCCTGTTTGAAGAAATTCAATTCCCGAAGCTGCTGTCTTTGGCTTTCGTCCTCCACGTTAAGGCCTACTGCAAAAGTGACAATTTTCTTATCGCAAATCTTCGGAAACCATTTCTGCAAACGATCCATGCCCAAAATTTTACCTGCATGAACCGCACCGCCGAAGACGAGAACATCGTAGTCAGCCAAGGCTTTTTCGCTGCAGCTTTCTCCGTCGAAGAGTTCTGCGCCCGTTTCCTCGCAAATCCAGCGGGCATACTGCTGGGTCGTTCCGTATTTCCCTGTATATATTACTGCAATTTTTTCCATATCAAGCTCCAATGTGTTTTTTACGTCTATCTGCTGCAATTACTTGCTTAAAACTCCGATTAAATCGTACATTTCTCTGTCGATTTCTCTCTTTTGAGTCAGTGCCTGCTGCAAGTCGTAGGCGACGATTTCTCCGCCCACTGTACCGATGGCTTTGCTGGCCGAATCTGCCGCCAAAAGTTCAACTGCCTTTGCGCCGGTCTGTGTCGCCAGCATGCGGTCACGGAAAGTCGGACTGCCGCCTCTCTGCAAATAGGAAAGTACCACCGGCCTTGTTTCTCTGCCGGTTCTATCCTCAATGAGTTCCGTCAGCTCTTTGGTTGAAATGCCGACGCCCTCGGCTTTGATGATAATGCTGTGCTGCTTGCCTCTGTTCGCCCCGATTAAAATTTTGCGGCAAAGCTCGTTGAAATCCGTCTCAATTTCCGGAATCAGCACCGCTTCCGCACCTCCTGCAAGGCCTGCGAAAAGAGCTATATCGCCGCAGTGTCTTCCCATGACTTCAATCACTGTGGTTCTTTCGTGAGAAGATGACGTATCACGAATTTTAGTGATAGCATCGAGAACGGTACTTACCGCAGTATCAAAGCCAATGGTAAAATCTGTATATCCCAGGTCGTTATCGATGGTGCCCGGCAGTCCCATCACCTTAATCCCACGCAGATCAAGGTCGCAACCTCCGTGCAGAGAGCCGTCTCCTCCAATGACAACCAGCCCTTCTATGCCAAAAGTTTCCAGCATACGGACTGCGTGAGCCTGCCCTTCCTCGGTGCGGAACCTTTCACTTCTGGCTGTCTTCAAAATAGTGCCTCCACGGTGCAATATGTCACCTACAGAATTCCTATCAAGTTGACAAATTTCTCCATCTAAAAGGCCCTCATATCCACGCTGAATCCCATATACTTCCATGCCAGCCTCAATGCCGCAGCGCACCACCGCGCGAATTGCCGCATTCATGCCCGGAGAATCTCCGCCGCTGGTTAAAACGCCGATTCTTTTCATATTCTCACCTTCCCTTTTATGTTCGGCCTGCCGACAACATCAGCCACCGTATCAAACAGAGCGATGGACGGATAAACGCCGCCTCTCTCGCCGGTTTTTACAATCTTTCCGTTTTGCAGATAAATCAGCACCGGTGTATTGCCCGGATATTCCTTAAAAATCTCCTGCAAGGTGCGCAGCACTTCCTGCTCGTCTGCTTCTGCCGGAATTCGCACCTTTACGGTTTCTGAAGGAATTCCTCGATGGGCAGCGCCCGCTGCAGCGCCTCCTCTTGCCCCCGCGCCGGCAGCATGACCGCCATCAGGGCTGTAGCTTCTCTGCGGTCTGTTTTGCGCCATCTGTGCTTCCTTTGCAAGGTGCTGCTCCACTTCGTTAATGCCAACCAAAGAGTCGGCTAAAACCTTCGGCATTTCATCTTCTTTGAAGTTGAGCTTTCCTTTGACAACCACTACGTTGTCCTCTAAAATCGCTGCGCTGCAGCGTTCATAAACATTTGGAAATACCACGATTTCCACCTCGCCGTAAAGGTCTTCCAGATTGACAAAGGCCATCATCTTGTTGTTCTTTGTAATCTGATTCTTTTTTCCTGCAATCATGCCGGCAAGGGTAACGGTCATGCCGTCCTTGATTCTGCTGTCATGGTGCTCGCCTTCTGCCACCGCCGCCAGATCCTCACTGGTCACATCGGCATACTTTTCGATTTTATCAGCGTATTCGTTGAGCGGGTGGTCGGTGATATAAACGCCCAGCATTTCCTTTTCCATAGCCAGCAAAATTTCTTTGCTGAAATTGTTCACATCGGGAAGGGTGCCGGAAGTATCGCCGCTGTTCATCTCCTCGCTGCTGATTTGAAACAGAGACATCTGCCCCGCAATATTTTTCTTTGCGCTGTTTTGGGCGGATTCCACCAATCCCTCATAAATGGCAAGGTGTGCCGCACGGTTTTCAGAAAAACAATCAAGAGCGCCGGCTTTAATCAGGCTCTCTACGGCTTTCTTGTTGACTTCGCTGATTTCCACGTTGTTGATAAACTGGAAAATGTCCTTCGGTCTGCCCTTTTCCTCTCTCGCCTTGATGATGGCGTCGATTGCGCCTTCGCCCACATTCTTTACGCCCAAAAGTCCGAATCGAATCTTTCCGTCCACGACAGAAAACTTTTTCTGGCTTTCGTTGACGCAAGGCGGCAGCACTTCAATGCCCATTTCCTTACAGTTTCTGATATATTTTGCGATGGACTTGGCATCCCCCATAACGCTGGTCATCAGCGCCGCCATAAATTCCACCGGATAGTACTTTTTCAGGTAGCCCGTCTCGTAGGCCACCACTGCGTAAACCGCCGCATGGGATTTGTTGAACGCATACTGTGCAAAGGATTCCATATCCGCAAAGATGGCTTCCGCCGCCGCTTCAGAGATACCGCCCCGCACGCAGCCCGGAATTTCCACGTTGCCTTCATCGTCCAGCTTTCCGTGAATAAAGTATTCCTTTTCCTGCAGCATGACGTCTTTTTTCTTCTTACTCATGGCACGGCGCACGATGTCAGAGCGGCCAAAGCTGTAACCGGCTAAATCTCTTACAATCTGCATAACCTGCTCCTGATAGACAAGACAGCCGTAGGTTACGTCCAGAATCGGCGCCAGCTCCGGCGTCACATACTTGATTTTATCCGGATTTTTCTTGTTTTCGATATACTTTGGAATGGAGTCCATCGGGCCCGGTCTGTAAAGGGCAATGCCCGCTACGACATCTTCAAAACAGCCCGGCCGCAGGTTTTTCATAAACTGGGTCATGCCCCCGCTTTCCAGCTGAAAAACGCCCAGAGTGTTTCCGCCGGCAATCATATCGTAAACGGCTTTATCATCGTAGTTCATTTTGGAAAAGTCGATGGTTTTGCCGTAGTTTTTCTCGATGAGTTCCAGAGCGTCACGAATCACGGTCAGATTTCGCAAGCCCAAAAAGTCCATTTTGAGAAGTCCCAGCTCCTCGATGGTCGTCATGTTAAACTGGGTCGCAACGCCTTTTTCTGACATATATAAAGGCACGTATTCATCAAGGGGCAGCTTTGAAATTACAACGCCCGCCGCATGGGTCGACGCATGGCGCGGCATACCCTCAATGGCTCTTGACATGTCGATCACCTTGGCGATACGAGCGTCTCCCTCGTACATGGCTTTCAGCTCCGGATTCATGTCAAGGGCTTTATCGATGGTCATTTTCAGGTCAAAAGGAATGGCTTTTGCCACCTTGTCCGCCTCTGCATAGCTGAGATTCAGAGCCCTGCCCACGTCACGAACCGCCGCTTTTGCTTTCATCGTTCCAAAGGTGATAATCTGGGAAACGTTTTCTTTTCCGTATTTTTTGATGACATAGTCGATTACCTCGCCCCGTCGTTCGATACAAAAGTCAATATCGATATCCGGCATGCTGACACGCTCCGGATTGAGAAAGCGCTCAAAAATCAAGCTGTATCTGATCGGATCAAGGTCAGTAATTCTAAGGGTGTAGGCGACTAAGCTGCCCGCCGCAGAGCCTCTGCCCGGTCCAACCATAATGCCGTTTCGCTTTGCAAAGTCGATAAAGTCCCACACAATCAGGAAGTACTCCACATAGCCCATGTTTTCAATAACGGAAAGCTCATAGTCAAGGCGCTCAGAAAGCTCCGGCGTCACTTCGTCATAGCGTTCAGAAAGCCCTTTTTGACAAAGGCTGCGCAGATACTGCTGATTGGTAAATCCCTCCGGCGGAATAAATTCCGGCAAATGATACTGGCCAAACACAAACTCCACATCGCACTCCATGGCGATTTTATGGGTGTTTTCAATAGCTTCCGGCGCATATGCGAAAATTTTCCGCATTTCGTCCTCGCTCTTTAAGTAAAACTGGTCATTAGGAAAGCGCATGCGTTTTTCATCGTCGATGGTAGTTGCCGTCTGAATGGCAAGAAGCACATCGTGAGCTTCGGCGTCTTCCTGTCTCACATAGTGAACGTCGTTGGTTGCAACCAGCGGAATATCCAGTTCCTTGGAAAGCTTTACAAGCTGCGGATTAATCATAGCTTCTTCGTCAAGACCCTGATCCTGCAATTCCAAATAGAAGTTGCCGTGGCCGAAAATCTCATCAAGGGCCAGCGCCTCCGCCTTTGCACCCTCATAATCCCGGTTCAAAAGGCAGCTCTGCACCTTTCCCGCAAGGCAGGCAGAAAGGGCGATAATTCCCTCGCTGTGCGCCCGCAGCACGTCTTTGTCGATTCTCGGTTTGTAGTAGTATCCTTCCGTAAAGCCCTTGGATACGATTTTAATCAGGTTCTTGTAGCCGTCGTTTGACTTTGCAAGAAGCACCAGATGACCCTGATATTTGTCCTTATCAGCGTCTTTATCGTACATGGTGCGGGCTGCCGTATAGACCTCACAGCCGATAACCGGTTTAATTCCCTGTTTCTTACATTCCCTGTAAAAGTCGATGACCCCGAACATAACGCCATGGTCGGTAATCGCAAGGGAATCCATGCCCAGCTCTTTTGCCCGTGCCACCACGTCGGTGATTCTTGCCGCACCGTCCAGCAGGCTGTATTCTGTATGAACATGTAAATGTGTAAATGCCATATTGTTACCTCTTTGTTATGTATGACAGCTCACTTTCTTTTAGGAGTCTGTCAAAATCACTTTCGTATGCTCTGTCCTGTAACACTCTATACTTTTCAAATTCACTTTCCGCAAAAGCCTTAGCAATTTCTGCAGTAACCTTTCCTTTGTTCTCTAAAATTTCTGCGTCATTAAATTTTAAAAAAGCGTCAAGTTTTTCTGCCCAATCAGCCATAGTCATCGGAATATGACGTCGTGCCTGCCTTGCAGCATAATCTAAATACATCGTTACAATCTCATTGAGCTCCTGCATTTCCGGTTCTGATAAATAATTCTTTGCCACTGATACATCTGTTTTAACAATTTTTCCCTGTGGAGCATTTTTCCAAGATGTAAGGCCCATATTCTCTTTTCTGTAATCTGCACGAGCTACAATCACTTCGGCAGCCGTATTCCCATGAACTGCATAATGCATTTTGTTTTGTACCGTTGCAAAAAAGTCTCTTGTAATCTGACTGTCTACTGCGTAATCTACTGCTGTCGCATAGATATCTGTTATTTTCTGGTAAAACCTGCGTTCACTGGCTCTTATTTCCTGTATTTCTGAAATCAGATGGTCAAAATATTCTTCGTCAAAGATTTGCCCGTTGATTAAACGATTCTTATCCAGTACGTATCCCTGTCTTGCAAACGCATCAAGCACCCTCGTCGCCCAGCTGCGAAACCGGGTCGCTCTTTCAGAATTGGTGCGGTATCCCACCGCTATAATAGCAGGCAGTGCGTAGTGCTTGTACTGATAGGTTTTTCCATCATCAGCAGTTTGTGCAAAAATTGCACAAACTGAATTTTCCTCTAATTCTCCGCTTTCAAACACACTCTTTAAGTGTTTTGTCACAACGCTTCGGTCTACATCAAAAAGTTTTGCGATGGCCTTTTGTGTCAGCCAAACATTGCCGTCCTGCACTTCCACTTCGATAGAATCTTCTCCCGCATCTTTTGTAAAAACCAGAAAATCTATGGTGCTATTACGAATCTGCACTGTTTTCTCTCTCATCAAAATTCTCCTCTACCTCTTCTGATATTTCTCTATAATCGCCGCCAAAATCTCCAGCGCTTTGTTCAAATCCTCCGGATCCGCATAAGCATAAGAAAGCCTGATGGCATGGTTTTCCGCATAATCGTACATGTTACCCGGATTCAGCAAAATACCTGCTTTCAAAGCCTCAGCAAAAATTTTGTCCATCGGCAGTTTTTTCTCAAAGCGAAGCCAGATATAAAAGCCGCCTTTCGGTGTATTCCATGTGGCTAAACCTTTAAAATATCTGTTCAGCGCCGCCAGTGCATGATCTCTGCGTGCTCTCAGCTCTTTGCGAAGCTGCTGTAGGTAAATATCGTAATCGCCGCTTGTAATAAGCTCCGTCATCATCCACTGGGAAACCGAGCTGGCACCGTAATCGGTCTGCATTTTTACATCGCCCAGCCTGTAAACCACCGCTTCAGGGCCGACAACCCAGCCAACCCGAAGTCCCGGCGCCATGGTCTTTGAAATGGTTCCCATGTAAATTACCGAGCCGGTCTTGTCTCTGGATTTCAAAGAAGCCGGCGGCTTCTCCTCCAGCCAAAGCTGTCCATAAGCGTCGTCTTCCAAAATCGGCATGCGATGCTTCTGACAGAAGTTCATCACTTCTTTACGCCGTTCTTCACTCATCACCGTTCCCGTCGGATTGTGGTAGGTCGGAATGGTGTAAAGCAGCGACTCATTGGATGGCTCCTTTATATTCCAGTATTGAATCCCTTCATCGTCCAGCGCAGTGCCGTGGAGATTCATTCCCGCCGACTGAAACACCTGCAAAGATTTCAGATAAGATGGTGCTTCCGTATACACATCGCTTCCCCTCTTCAGCATGCAGACAGAAACCAGCTGCAACCCCTGCAGAGAACCGCTTGCAATCATAATGTTAGATGGCTTTGCGTCAATGCCCTGATTGATTTTCAGCCATTCAGACAAAGCCTCCCCAAGCTCCGGAAGTCCCAAAGTCCCCAGATATCCCAGGTTCGGAATCCGCTCCGGCATTCTGCGAAAAATCTTGCTGACCAGCTTGCCCGGATAAAGCTCCGGTGACAGCTCCCCTGTTCCGATACGAATGTAGCCCGGTTCAAACTCCATCTTGTTGATGGTTTGAATGGTGGAAAGATTCGCCCCAAATGGCCCGCTGGCAATGTACTTATTCCAGTCAGGCGGCTGGCTCATACGAAGTGACCATGTGTTGCTGGCAACTTTGGTGCCGCCTCCGAAATCACTTTCCAAAATGCCGTAAGAAATCAGTTCCTCCATGGCGCTGACGATGGTGCTTCTGTTGACCCCAAAAGCCTGCGCCATAGCTCTTTGGCTGGGAAGACGGCTGCCGATGATCCAGTCTCCTGCAGCGATTTTACCGCTGATATATTTCACAATCTGTCTGTAAATTGGTGTTTTATCCTGTTTGTCGGGTTTCCAGTCCAGTGTAATCATTTGGTTGGTTTCTCCTTTACTGGTATTGTACCACATTTTGGCTTAAATTAAAATAAAGGAACTCAAAAAGATTAGGCAGGTCCATATGCTGTTTCCGCTCTTCTTACCTTCATAATCCCCCTTGCCGCAGCAAATAAAATCCGCTATAATATTTCGTGTTGCTTCCAATGGTTGGGTCAAATTCCTTCCCTTTGGTAGGTGACAGAAAACTCCCTTTATGCTATCATTTCATCATATCTTATTAAAATAAAACTATTTTGGAGGATTACTATGCCACTTTTTTTACAAGGATTCACCATTGGCCTTGCTTACGTTGCGCCAATCGGACTGCAGAATCTCTTCGTGATTAACACTGCATTAACACAGAAAAAGAGCCGTGTCTATCTGACGGCTCTCATCGTTACTTTCTTTGATGTGACTTTGGCCCTGGCCTGCTTTTTCGGAATCGGCGCTGTCATGAGCGCCTTTGAATGGCTGCAGATGGTCGTTCTCGGCGTGGGAAGCCTGATTGTCATGTGGATTGGAATCGGTCTGCTTCGTGCAAAGGACAACATGGACACTTCCACCAAGGTCGACATTCCGATTTTGAAAGTCATTTCCAGCGCATGCGTCGTTACCTGGTTCAACCCGCAGGCAATTATCGACGGCACCATGCTCCTTGGAGCTTTCCGCACGACCCTGCCGAAAGAGCACGTTGCAGAGTTCATCTTAGGGGTCAACCTGTCGTCCTTTGTGTGGTTCTTCGGAATCTCCACCCTTTTGGCTCTGTTCAGCGCAAAATTCAACGACAAAATCCTGCGCATCATCAATATCATCTGCGGCGCAGTCATCGTATTCTACGGCGCAAAACTCTTTATCAGTTTTATTCAGATGATTCTATAAAAGCATTCAAAAAGACATGGTTTTCCGCAAATTCAGCAGAAAGACCATGTCTTTTACTTTCTATGAGTTACTAATCGTCTTCACCGAACCGGTTTCTTCCGGTAATGCTGTCCGGCAAATCATTTCTGATGCCGATATTAGGAATCGTAACTTTTTGACCTCTCGACGCCTTGATAATCGATTTTATCAGCACAATGGCAAAAAGTACGCCTACCAGTGCTCCCAGCACAACACCTAAATGGTCCACAAACAATCCGATTAATTCCATTGCTTCCATCTTCATCTCTCCAATCCAATGTGCTTAAAGCTTAATCCAATACATAATTTGTTTATATTTAAATTATATCACACTTCACATTCCGATTCAACAGAAAAAACAGATTAGTAGATTTCATTTATTACGACATTTATTACGACATCAGTGCACAATCCAACCACCATTTTTATTGGCACCTATACGGGAAATCTGTCCCTCTTCTTTCAATTTTTTAAGTATACGTTGCACTTGTCGCTCAGAAATATCCAATCGTTCAGCCAAGCCTTTTGCTGAAGTTTTTCCATTTTCCCGAAGCAGATCTAATATCTGCACTTCCAAATCGTAAAAATGACCGCATCACCCTAAATTAGCTGCTCTGCGGTCATTTTTGCTGTTTCAGTTATTTTTTCGTCCAAAGTCTGTTTGCATATTTACACTGTTTCAGCGCTGTCTTTGCAACCAGTTTGCCGTCTTTGTCGTAAACCCTCAGCTGCACTTTATAGTAGTACATCTGCCCTTTCTTTCCGGCTGTATTCGTATAGGTTTTACTCTTCTTTGTCAGCATGCCCTTATAGCCTGCCGCTTTTTTTGTAGAACGGAAATATCTGTATTTTACAGTATAGCCCATTTCCTTCAGTTCTTTCACTGCATCGGCAGTTGCTGCATTCATCTTGGCAGTAATTTTCACGTTCTTCTTGCCGGTTCTTGCAGAACGTGCAGTCAGTTTCATCTTGGAAACCAGACCGGTCACTGCTTCCGGACCCGGATCAAGCGGTGTATCCGGGTCTTTGATTTCGCTGTCGTCACCACCAATTATTGGTGGTTCGAATTCTTCTGAAGCTCTTTCCTTTGTATAGTCATCTGTATAATGGAAAACAATTACATCTCCATTTTTTACTATCTGCTCTGCAACTCCTTTTTCCGAATATGCACCGTTTAAAGTATATAGCCATCCGCTCAGTCTACCGTTATCAAACTCAGAAAGACCATTGATTGCACTAATATAGTTACCATCTGCATTGTTGAAACTATATCTGCCATTCAGAGCTTTTTCAAGGACATCCAGTACTGTGGCCGGACCTTCTACTTCTACGGTCTCGTTGGAAATCCATTCTTCCAGACCACCATTTATCAAAGTATGAACTTGTCCGTCTTCCCCATGAGCACTGTCACCCATCAGCGTAAACTTAACTCGAATCTGTCCGGTAGTTACCGGTGTCGCTTCTTTTTGAATTTTCAAAGTGATGACTTCTCTTACATCATTTTCCTCAGCAGTAATCTTAAAGACATTTTCGCCTTCTTTTAAATCATATCTGTCCTTTACAGGTGCCCCATCAATAGTAACTTTTACATTTTTTCCTGTTATCGGTAAAATTCGCACGGAATCAATTCGATATCCTACTTCTGCGGTGTAAGTCAAGCCGTCAACAGTTTCTACTTTTCGAAGATTACCCTGTACGTCCAGTTTAATTTGATCAATCAGTTCATCTCTGCTAGCACTGCTTGTCAGTTTCAGTAAATAGATGACCGGCGCTTTCTCGCCGTTTTGCACGATGATACGAACCAATCGCGCTCCATCTTCCTTTACGACTCTGATACCTTCTGCCACTTGATCCACAGCGATCCGCTGGTTATTCACATATATATTGTCTTCTGGGTTGCATCCCTTGAGGCCGATGGACACATATTTCATATCTCCCAGATCGACAGGGTAGACCTGCTGGCCCGAAGTCAGCTCCACGGTCTTTTCCTTGTCGCCATCGGTGATTACCACACTTTCCGGCGCAGTAGTCACACCGACAGCCTCTTTCTGAGCCGTGGTACGAACCACTGCCGAAACCTCCGTGGATTTTTCACCGAAGGCTGTATGCCAGATATTGGATGCCGTCTGCACTTTTACATAATGGAATTCCTTACCGGAAACATCCACCGGCTCTCCGCTTGCATCTACTGCCCATGCCAAGTCAAAGCCATTGGCGCTCAACTTGTGATCGCTGTTATCCAGATATGGATTCACATCCTCACCCATTTTTCCGTTGGAAAAAACGTCCGCATATCCCCAGTTGACCGCATACGCATCGGTCGCAACCCCTGATTCTGCCAAGTTTCCCGTTGCTGCAGGGAGGCATACTCCCGACAGCGTGATGGTATCCCCTTTTACCAGAGGATTACTCGGGTAGATGTTCTTCGATGGATATTTTCCTGTATAGGAAGCGCCTGCATTGCTATTCCCATGATTATCAGACCAAGCGGTCTTTCCAGTCTCGGTCTTCTCGTAGGTCACTGAGTAATTCCAGTCCACTCCTTCCTCATAGTGGGCAGACCCAGCCAATGCATACCAATCCTCTCCGTTTTCCGATACCCAAACCTGGCCCGGCTCGAAGAAGCTCATCTTTGTCGATGTAGAAGTATCGATGCTGGCATTGCCATATACATAGAAGTCCATACCGTACTTATGTTCGGGTGCATCGATTAACGGCTGTTCATAGTAGTAGGTGACATATCCACCAAAATTTCCAAGGGATACCACGGAGGCTTTCAGCGGATTCCACGGAGTCGTTCCATTGGCACCGTTGGTATACTGGCTATTGATGCACAGGTAATCCACAACCCGATCCGGAACCGCCATGGCGCTTTTAGCAGCCAGCGCGAAGTTATATGTGCTGACGATTGCACCATCTTTCGAGGTCACGTTCACCGTCTGTTGTGAAGTTTTCAGCTGCAAAGTATATACGCCGTTTTCGTCCGGTGTCTGCACATTTGTACCCACCTTTACCGTTGCGCCTTCTGCCACCGTGTATGTCATTTCTCCTGTACTGGTACCATTCGGCGCCATAATCGTATAGCTGTAAAGATCCGGCGTAAAGTTTACTGGATACCAGTCTCCGACCGTTTGCTCCGCAGTCAGAATCTGTGCTGCATGGACATCGCCGCTGACCTGCTCTACCCAAACGGTATAGTTGGTCGCTTCATCACCGCCAAATCCGTCCTCGCCATTCTTCACACGGTTCGTATAAGTCTGATCGTCCAACACCTGGATCTGAACCTTTACCACAGAGGCTACCCCTTCTTTTTTCAGTGCAAAACCCATCTTCTCAGTGTTTCCACCGCCCTGCGGCAATACCGTCCAGTTCTTTCCGTCATCGATGCTATAACGCAGGTGGGTATAAGCGGTATTCCCTGCCAAGCTCAATGAGAATCCTTCCAGATCACTCAGCACATAGCAATGATAGTTGTACACATTGCCCATCACACCTGTACCACTCGTCAGCGCTCCGTTTGCATCCGCCCTTCCCATGGCGCCTTCTGCCAGTCCTTGATACTTAGCAGTCAAAAGCTCTCTCCCATCAGGTACGAGGGTGATGCCGCTAGTTCCCTTGATGATCTTCGTCGTATCCCTAGGTCTGTTTACGTTGAAGGTATAGACGGTTTTGTTGGATGGTTCTTCCTTTTCCACCAATGTAATTGTCAGCAGTGACTGGCCGAATGGCTGATTGGCCAGCGTCGTCATCGCACCGCTATTGACCTGAATATTCTGTTCCTTCCCATTTACATCCGTGTAGGAAGCTGTCGCCGTATACTTTTCTGCATCAAACAGGGTCGTTTTTTGCAACACCAAACTGCTTGTGCTATACGCTCTAATAGGCAGATTGTACTCCATCGTCGTTGGGGAAAACTTGTATTCTTTCGCATAATTGGTAATGGCGTTGGACGCAAACTGTATATCCTCAAAATATGGCGTCTCTCCATCCTGCACCACCACTTTGATGCCGCCCTTCGTGCCTGCATCATCCACTGCCGTAATTAGGACAGAACCTACCTTGTGGCCCGTCACTTTTCCTGTTTCATCTACGGTCGCGATGGATTCATCGGTACTTTCCCAACTGACGATTTTTCGCCCCTCCATGGTATACGCTGTCAGCGTTTCCGTCGGCTCTGGGTCTGCCGTCGTTTGGGTCAGATAAGTCTTTGCCTGCTTGTGCTCCTGATCCTCCACTGCCACGCCAGTGATAGTAAATCTAATAGTCTCTGTCATGGAAGGATCCATATCCTCCAAGGTATATCTTGCCGTGAAAGTACCTGGGCGCAGCGCATCAAACTTGATGCTGCTCTTCTTCGCAGACAGATCTTGGTCAGCAGCTAAGGCTGCAATGCCCCCTTCGATTTCATAGGACCATTTGGTCTTTCCCATATAGCCTGCCGATGTGGAGATTGTTTTCGCAGTCTGTCCATCTACCGAAAGGGCTACCGTAGGATTTTTCTGATATTCACTGGCCATGTAGCCTGTCAGCGTGAAGCGTGCTTCCTTTGAAACGGTTCTGTCCAGCTTGGAAACCGCTCTAATCGTAAGGAAGGAGCTACTTCCACAGCTGTAACTTCCGGTGGCTTTCAAAACGCCGGTATCAGGATCCAGCGTTCCAATCCAAGCAGATGCACCGCTCCATGTCACCGGTGTTTCCTTGCCGTTTTCATCCAGTGCTTTAAACGAAAGCTCATCTCCGGTCTTCGTCAATATGGTCGCTTCATCGACCATATTCGCGCTCTCGCAAACGATGGTCAAGGAGCTTGGCGCTGCCTCTGCCACAGCCTGTTCTCCGCCTTCCGCCGCAAAGGCCATAGAAGGCATCATGCTAAGCACAATCAGGAGACTGAGAAGCAGGGCCAGCGCTTTTTTCGCATTTCCTTTTCTTTCTCTCATTTTCTTCTTCCTTTCTTGAAATGATTTAAATTCCCCGCAGCCATCTCCAAATAAAAAAGACCGCAGGCACTTTTGCCTACAGTCCGAATTTACTGTATCTAAACTCCGGATTCTTACGGTTTACCTCGCCGCAAATCCTCATCTCATGCAGGTCTCCTGGCTCAGGTATCTGCGTTTCTTTTGCCTTCCCGGATTGCTCCAGTGACCTTGTAAAAGAAACTCCTCCCATACAGTGGCGGGTCCGCGCAGGCCTTTCACCTGCTTCCCTCTTAGCTTCCGTCCCTGCTCTATAAAGCCAAAGCCGGAAGAACACAAAATGTCGTCTTTTATTTAGTTTTTAATCCTTGGAAATATTTCGCAAAGCGATTTCCGAGATTTATTATACTCGCCTGCCCAAAAACTGTCAATAAATTCAATAAAAAAATTTTGTTGCATTTTTGCCGCCGGCTTGTTATATATGTAACAGAGCAATCACACCGGAAAGGAGGCGGAGGAAAAAATGGACAGTCTGGTGCTGGAACAGCTATACAGAAAATACTACAGAGAGCTCTATCTTTACATCTACGCCATCTGTAAAAACAAGAGTCTGGCAGAAGATTTGCTGCAGGAAACTTTTCTAAAAGCAATTTTGGCGCTGCCAAGCGATCACACCAACATGCGTGCCTGGCTCTATCTGGTCGCAAGAAATCTGACCTACAATGCCATGAATAAAGTCCGGCCTCTGACCTTTGCGCCGGAAAAGGACTTTGCAACAGAAGCGGATACAGATCCGCTCAATACAATTTTACAAAAAGAACAGTACCGCAGCCTTTATGAGAGTTTACAAAAACTTCCTAAAAAGTCAAAAGAAATCCTAATTTTGCAGTATTTTGGCAGACTTTCCCATAAAGAAATCGCCGCTGTTTTAAGAATGAGCCCGGCAGCCGTCCGCATGGCGGCAGTTCGTGCCCGCAAAGAATTGAAAACCTATATGGAGGAGGAACTATGACGTACCGTGAACTGTTAAAATTATACAAAAAAGGCACTTTAGCTGAAAACGATGCTGCAAAAGTACGCTCTGATATCGAGCGGCAGGAAGCCATTTCCGAATATCTTTTAGAAGCAGAAGAAGTCTTCGATATCGATTTTCCGGAGGATTTTGCGAAGGATGCGGCTGTAACAGATTCTGAGAATTTTGCAAAGGCCATCAATCGTTCCATCGCAAAAGCCTTTAGAAAGCTGGCCGTCACCGTGCTGATACTGGCGCTGATCATGGTACTGTTCATTCAGTTTGCCCTGCCGGAAATCGTGTCGCTGTTTTATTATAATCCGGATAAAATCCTTGCCGAGGGAGAATACCGAACCACCAAACAGATTGAACTGGATATGGCAGTTTATACCAGCCTAATGCTGCCCGGCTACTATCGTGATACGGTCAGCGTAACGGACAAAGGATACGGCAACTACGATATCAACATCGCCCAAAGTGTTTCCTACAATAACAGGTTCTCTGATGTATCCGGAAAAATCGAAAAAGGAAAGATGACCCTTTACAATAACAATGTTTTGCGCAGACCACCTTCAAATATTTTCACATGGTACGATATTCGTTCGGAACAAAGAGATTCCTTTATCACCGACCGGCCTTTATCCGATTTTCTCAATCGGTCTGAGTATGGTGATAATGCGATGAATCCTGCGAGCAAATACGTGGTCTTTGTCACTTTGAATCAGCAAATGGATTACGAGGACTTTATTGCCTGGTCAGAAAAAGAAGGGATTCCCGGTCTTTTATGGTGTACGCCGTGCACCGGTGAATCCGGCTATCCGCAGAACCTGGGCTTCTATTATGACTTTATGTACGGGGTCGATATGCCATGGGATAAGGAAACCTACCCGGATTTGTTCCTGGAGACGGATAAGGATATCGATAAAGAAAGCACCATGGTGTCCCATTTTACCTGCCAGCTTCGTTATTTGGCCGCACAGAAAGATTTCTGTGAAATGATACCCGTAACGCCCGATGAACTAAGCGATGCTGCAGATTACGTAGAAGAAAACGGCCTCAGAATTTACGGCTTTGCCACTTTGGTAAACAAGGAGCAGGCTGAGAGAATCGAAAAATCCGAGAATGTATTCCGAATCAGTGCCCAGGAGCTGATTTAATCCGATTATATTTCAAAAGGGGATTTATTAAATATATAAAAAACGCTTTGGAAACTCCTCCTGCCAGCTGAGGACAGACAATCCCAAAGCGTTTTCTTTTTCTGCTCAATTTTCTATTCTCTGTTTTCTTCACCCCAGACACACAGCTTGTCCAGAACCTCCATCAGGGACTCCCCTCTTTCACTTAACCGATACTCCACTTTCGGCGGAATCTGGGGATATTCCGTTCTGATTATCAGATGGTCGTTTTCCAGTTCCTTGAGATTGGTGCTGAGCGTCTTGTCGGAAATATGCTTCAGATAACGTTTCAGTTCGTTAAATCTTACCACCTGAAACTCCATCAGACAGTAAAGAATCACCATCTTGTGCTTGCCGGATATAAGTGACAGCGTATAGCTGAATCCGGTATCTTCAAAATTTGCTTTTTCAATATAATTTTTAATCATCGCCTTATACTTTTTTCTGGATAGTACCTTTCATTAAATACAGTACTTACTTTTTATCAAATAACAGATATAATTATAGCTGAAGGATTCACTCCTGTCAATTATGATAAATTAAAATGAGGTGACAATGATGAGAAAAAAACTGAACATAACCGAAGGTATTTTTCCAATGCCGGTTTTAATGGTAGCAGCTTACAACGAAGATGGCAGTGTCAATGTCATGAATGCTGCCTGGGGTACAATGCAGGAGCGGGGAAACGTAGCTCTGGTTATATCCGAAGGACACAAAACCGTAAAAGATATTAAAGCAAAAGGCGCATTTACTGTCAGCATTGCCGATGCTAACCACGTTGTAGAAGCTGATTATTTTGGCGTTGTATCCGGCAACAATACCCCGGATAAATTTGCGGCCAGCGGCCTTACCGCAAGCAAAGCGGAAGTGGTTGACGCACCGGTTATCAATGAATTTCCAATCTGTCTGGAATGCGAGCTCATCGAATACCGGAACAACGAGTACGGCTGCGGCGTCATCGGCAAAGTCGTAAATGTAACCGCCGACGAAAAAGTTATCGTAGACGGTAAAATCGACATGTCCCTGGTAAACGCCATCGCCTTCGACCCTTACACCCACGGCTATTACAGAGTAACCGAAAGAGTCGGCGAAGCCTTTAAAGATGGATTGAAGCTTAAGAAATAGCATAAAATTAACCGGCAGGAAGTCATTTCCTACCGGTTGTTTTTGTTGTGCTCCCGCAGGCACGCAACGTCAAGACAGGGTCCCCTAAAATCGGCGACCCTGTTTTTAATCTTTCTCGTTTAAATGTCTAAATTTGCGACGGTTTTACCGGTTTTCTTAACATAATATCTTGCAATTAGATATATGATCAGGTAGCAAGGTGCACAGACATAAATTGCCATAGCCTCACTTGGATCCATCAAGGTAAATGCCAGCATAATTAAAAAGGAGATTACACCTAAAATCGGAATCAGTGGGAATGCTGCCACTTTATAGGTCAGATTTTCTATCTTTCCACCCTCGCTTAAGTACCTTTTTCTAAAACGATACTGACAAATGCAAATTGTGGTATACATGAAGATGTTGCCTCCTCCAATGAACCATACCAGGAACAAATATACAGTATCTTCGGCTACAAACTCCGCAACTACTGCAATTAATGCAAACAGCATACTAATTGCTAAAGCGATGATTGGCACACCGCTCTTGCTGGTCTTAGCTACGATAGCCGGTGCCTGTTTGTATTTGCCCATGGACCAAAGATATCTGGCACAGGCATACACGAAATAGTTTCCGGATGACAGTGCGGAGGTCAGTACAATGATATTGACAAACAGAGCTGCGCTTTTCATTCCTGCATTTCTAAGTACATATACAAAAGGACTTCCCAGTACAGAAGCTTCCTGCCATGGCAGAAGTGCTGCCACAATCGCAATGCTGACTACTGTTACAGCGACCAGAATAATCAATGTCATATTGATGGCCTTTGGTACATCTTTTTCATTCTTAATTTCACCTGCTGTTACGGCAAACATTTCTGTGCCCGCATAAGCATAGAACGCAGTGAGCATAACTGCACTGATGCCTTTGATGACACTGCCTTCCTGGGTTCCATACATGCTGAAGCCCACAGGCTCATTGCTGGTCAAACCAAACATCATTGCAATACCTACGATAGCAAATACTACAACAAGTACCAGCTTTAAGCTTGCAAACCAAAAAGAAATATCTCCAAACGCCTTTGCGTTAAAAATATTTACACCAAACAGTAATGCTGCAAATAAGATAATCCACAGCCAAGTAGGGCTTCCAGGAATCATATCGCGCATAATAATCGCTGCCGCAACAATTTGAGCCGTTATCGTCGCAGCCGCACCAATCCAGTTTACCCAGCCGATAGTAAAACCCATCGCCGGAGAAATGAATTCCGTCGTATATGCTTGCAGACTGCCTGATACAGGCATGGCAGCCGACATTTCACCTAGGCAAGATGTCATAAAGAATGCTACGATACCTCCGATGGCATAAGCGATAACCGCCCCCACCGGACCTGCAGTGGAAATAACGTCTCCCGAACTCAAAAACAGTCCGGTTCCAATAGTGCTTCCTACGCCAACCATAATGGCAGCCTTAGTAGACATCGTACGCTTTAGTCCTGTACTAGCTGCCTTGACTCTCTCTACAGAGGTCTGCTTTTTTTCGCTCATTTCTTCCACCTCATTTCATAATAAAACAAAATAAATAAAGTTATAATTATATAAAAAGCTCATCTATGAGCTTGATATACAACTCAGGTAATATTTCAAAGTTATATCGCTTTTCCAGTCGCTCTGTAAATTTGTGCATGTCCTTACCCTTGCAACCAAGTACCATAGCCGGAACACGGAATGCCTTCATCTCCTCCGTCGGAAAATCGTAAAAATCTCCGACGCCTACCAAATTGTCAAAAATTTTATCAAAATTCATGCCTTGGGCAAGCCAGGTATAACACAAATCGGAGATTCCATAATATTCACTAATTTCTAAGGTTTCTCCATAGGTCTCTTTTGCATAGTTAATCACCTTCTCGATGCATTCCAGCATTTTCTTTGTGTTCGCCTCATCTTCTTCGATGTTTACATCCGGGTAATAAGGCGGAATGATAGATACCACAATCATAGGACGTTTTTCAGGATAAAGCTCGTATAAATGCTTTACCAGGTTTATGCTGACAGCTTGAATCTCTGGATTTTTTTCCTGCAGGCACTTTGTATATTCCTTTAGGTGCTGCTTAAGGTCTCCGTCAAAGTTGCTTTCCACCTCCTCATACAGCTGGCGAAATGTCATAACACAAGATTCCGCCTCATAATATTGTGAAGTCTTGCCTGTCAGACACTCATATTCTATAACCCGCTGCCTAATCAGGCTGATTGTTTCCTGAAATGCCTGCTCTGCTGCAGTAACCAGATTCTCCATCAATGCTTCTGGATCCAGTTTGATGGTTGCTACATTAAAGTAAGTCGCTGCATATAATGCCGTGGACAGTGAATAGCTTTCTTTCATATCCTGTAATTTTAATCCCGCCGGAGGCGCGGTGGCAATTCCATGGTTTTGCTGACAAAATGCAGGATTTAGCGCCATCTGCCGATAAACCTCAGCAGACAAAAGATTCGCGTCAATGCCCAGCAGCGGTTCTTCTCCATGGGTCATCTTTCCTGCACAGAAGAACATCGGCATCACCTTTCCTGCTCCTCCATATTGGATATAGTTAATTCCTTCTTTCTGTCCATCAACCATATATCCTTCTGTCAGCAAAAGTGCTCGATATCGCAGACTCTTTTTTTCTGCAAATTGATTAAAAAACGGCACTGCAGCCAGCATTCCTTCTGAATTGGTTTCTTCACCGCAAACTGCCACATAAAGAAGATTTCCTCTGCACGTTTTCTCCTGCGCATAATGTTTTAGTAATTCGATACAAAGTGCATGCCCAAATTTCATATCCGCTGTGCCTCTACCGAAGTACCAATTTCCACTTTCCAGATCTTTTTTACATTCTTCATCCAGGGATAATTCCCCGATTCGTTTTGTAATCGCCTCTACATCGCAGGCAATCTCCTTCAAACTTCCATATTCTTCAATATCCACTACATCATAATGACCGGTCAGTATAATAGTGTCCTGACAGTCCGGATTGCATTCCAAATACGCAGCTACAATAGCTCTTTGAAATGGATCTCCCTCCACCGGCAACACCATCACATTCTCCTCATGCTCTTTAAAATAAGGAATCTCTCGCAGCATTGCTTCCAATTCATAGGCAGCTGCACCTTCTGCAGCAGTCCCTGATACGCTAGCAACTTTCACTAAGCGTTTCATGTTTTCATACAAATTTTTTCTGTCAATCATCATAGCCTTCCTTTCTGTACTATTTTCATATAGAGCAATAACTGTGCCAATATACGAATTTTTCGTCAAACCTTGATATTCCAATGGTTCTAACTAGAATGAATTAAAAAAGGCTATCCAAAAGGATTGCCTTTTTTGAAATTTATTTAATTTTTTTAGTTTTTTTCACGAAGTTGTCTCAGTTTGTACCGCAGTAACTGAAGTGAGATGCCTAATACTTCCGCAGTTTTTCTATCATCTTTCTCGTAGTCTTCATAGGTTTTTTTGATAATCTGCAATTCTCGCGTCTTCAGGTAATCTTGCAGTGTTTTCCCGCTTGCCTGAAATGCTTCTATATAATCATCTGCCGCTTCAATGTGTTTTTCGTTTTCACCGCTAATCCGTTCCCAACGATTTTGCAAATCAGTTTCTGTAATCTCCTCTTTATTAATCAGCGGATAAATGCCTTCCAGGACATTCTTCAATTCCCTCACATTGCCCATCCATCGGTGCTCTAAAAACTTCTTTTTTAATGCAGGAGAAAAACTCCTCACATTCTTTTTATAGATTCGGTTATATTTCTCCCTGTAATAGTCTGCAATCAAAAGAATATCTTCCTCTCGCTCTCTGAGGGGCGGCAATGAGAATTGAAGCACCGATAAGCGAAAAAGTAAATCGTTTCTCAAACTGTTTTGCGTAAGCAGCTCATGTATCTGTTTATTACAAGAAGCAATCACCCTTACATCCAGATATTGCTCTTCGGCTCCTCCAATAGGTCTTACACATTTTTCTTCAATGGTTCTAAGGATTTTGGGCTGAATTCCCAGCGGCATAGAATCCACTTCATCCAAAAACAACGTGCCTCCGTTTGCCATCTGAAACAGACCTTTCTTCTCCTCTGCATCTGTAAAACTCCCCTTTTTTGTGCCAAACAGAATTCCCTCCAAAAGATTCTCCGGCAATGCGCTGCAGTTGATATAGATAAACGGCTGAGTCTGTCTCCGACTCAAATTATGAATCACATGGGCAAGCAGTTCCTTTCCTGTTCCGCTTTCTCCCATAATCAAAATCGGCGCATCTGTATCTTTTACCTTTTCTATTTTCTTTTTTATCCGCAAAATACAATCGCTTTCTCCAACAATATCTGCCAGTTCCGCCTTTTCATCATCATATGGTTCTAAAGAATCTGTTTCACGTCCACTGGCTATCAAATCCTTTTCTACGTCATAGTCCGCAAACTCCACAGCGCCCAAAACCTCTCCCTCTTTTTTAATCAGATAGATATCTTCTATCTGTTTTACCATTTTCCCCATATTATTTTCCAAATACTGCACATCATCCACAAATCGCTCCCCATTATTAATTGCTCGTGCTAAGGTGCTGGTCACACCATCTATATTAGTGTAGAACTGTGTGAATTTCTTTCCCAGCAAATTTTCCGGCTTGTAACCAAAAAACTCCGGAACCGCTACACGCATATATTCGATACGGCATTCACTGTTAACGATACAAATATCCTTGAATTCCTTTCGTAAATCCATTCCTAACCCCTTTCTTCCTCATACTTGTTCAATTTTTGCCGCAATAGAGATTTCGACATTCCTAGTGCCTCCGCCGTCCGCGCCAGACTCTTTTCATTAGCCTCATAAAGACTCTGTATAATCCTTTTTTCTATGAGGTCTGTCTCTACATTGATTCCAACCTTTTTCTTTGGCAGACTGCTTCTTTCCGCTCCCCTTATGATATACTCTGGTACGTCTGAAAGCTGAATTTTTTCACCTTCTGCGAAGGTAAAGGAGCCTTCTATTACATTTCTCAGTTCTCGTATATTGCCAGGCCAATCATATTTGTGAAAGATCCCCATTACATCTTCTGAAGGATACTGCATGCTCCGATTCGTTTTAGAATTGAAATAGTCGATAAAATGTCTCGTCAGCAGTTCTATATCGTTGCCGCGTTCAACCAAACTCGGCAGCGCAAAATAGATGATAGCAAGGCGATAGAACAGATCCGGCTTCATCTTTCTTTCCTGCAAAAGCCTATAAGGGTCTTCATTCGTTGCCGCAATTACTCGAAAATCCAGCTTCTTTTCCTTCTCCGATCCAATCCTTCTAATGCGTTTACTTTCAATGGCCTTCAATAATTTGATTTGAAGGTTGATGTCTAAAGAATTAATCTCATCTAAAAAAATAGTGCCTCCCTGCGCAAGTTCAAACAATCCCGGACTGTCCACCGCACCTGTGAATGCTCCTTTGGTAGTGCCAAACAGTATACTTTCCAACAAGTTCGATGGAATCGCTCCGCAGTTTTGGGAAACAAATCGTTTCATATACCGTCTGCTGCTATTGTGAATCGATTGAGCCACTAATTCTTTGCCTGTTCCCGTTTCTCCATAAATTAACACATTAGAATCAGAAATTGCAATGTCTTCGATTTCTGATTTAATTTGCTTCATCTTATCATCCTCAGTAATGATATCATCTACTGTATACTTTGTGCTATTTCTCCTATAAAATATATTATCCGAATGACGTTCGATTTCCCTGATATGGTCTTGGTCATAATAGTAATGTGTAAACTCAATAGCTCCGATAATTTTATTCCCATCATAAATCGGATAGGCATCGCCTACCTTTTGAATCTCAATCTGCCGTTTCGTTGTCAAACGCCATGTAAAATTCTCTGTTGCCACTCCTTGACAAGCTGCCTTCAGCAGCGGATAATCATCGGTCAAATCGGTAAATATCTGTCGTATGTTCATGCCCTTTAACCGTTCAACGCCTAAATCAAAATACCGATAGTTTCCGATATCGTCAAAAAGGATTTCTCCCTCCCTATTGATAAGAAGGAGATCTGTATTCTCTTTTCGAATCAGCTTTGGCAATATATACTCACCTCCATAGCCTCACAGATTTCAGGCATAGCAACCGTTTCACAATATTTCCCAGAAGTCTGCCTGCCTTCCTTAACACTATACCACATCAAAAATTATTTTACCATTAAAAAAGCTGTACGCACAGTCTGCTAGAACTTAGTTCAGACCTGCTTACAGCTTTTATTTTACACTTTTTTATACTTTTTCAGCTCAGACTTTCAGGCTTCCTTACGCCGTTTTATCTCAGCCTTACCCCAGTCTTCTCTGCATTTGCTCTGCGTTATCCGCATAAACCATTGCCGTTTCTTTACTGATTTGTCCGCTTTGGCAAAGGTTCAAAATGGACTGGTCCATGGCGAGCATTCCTTCGTTTGCGCCGGAAGCGATTGCGTTGTTAATCTGGTGGCTCTTGTTATCACGAATCAGGCTCTTGATTGCATTATTCATGTGCATGATTTCAAAAGCCGGAACCAAATTTCCGCTCACACCCGGCAGAAGCTGCTGGGAAACCACAGTGCGAAGCACCATGCTCAACTGGGTTCTCACCTGGGCCTGCTGCTCACTTGGGAAAGAATCCACGATTCGGTCGATGGTATTTACCGTTCCTTTGGTGTGCAGCGTCGCAATAATCAAATGACCCGTTTCCGCCGCCGTCATCGCAGTACGAATTGTCTCATGGTCACGCATTTCTCCCAGCAAAATCACATCCGGTGCCTGCCGCAGACAAGCACGAAGTCCTGAAAGATAATCCTGCGTATCGATGGAAATTTCCCTCTGGCTCACAATGCTTTTGTCATTTCTGTGCAGATATTCAATCGGGTTTTCCATGGTGATAATGTGACACTCTCTCGTGTGATTGATCTGATCGATGATGCAGGCCTGGGTTGTGGATTTTCCGCTTCCCGCTGTACCTGTTACCAGAATCAAACCGTGACTTGCTTCTGACAGTTCCATTACCTGGGCAGGTATCCCCAGCTCCTTCCAGTCAGGAATTCCAAATGCCACCACACGAACAACAGCTGCCATCGAGCCACGCTGCTGATACGTATTTACACGAAATCTGGCAAGTCCCGGCACCGAAAATGAAAAGTCATCATCTCCGCAGCTGAGAAAATGCTCCATAGGTCTTCCCGCCTTTTCGTAAATCTCCGTAACCAGTCTTTCACTGGAATCGGGAAGCACTCTCTCCTGCCCGATAGGCGTCACACTTTTGTCCAGTTTTACGCAAACAGGACCGCCTGCAACAATAAAAATATCCGAAGCGCCGCATTCTACCGCTTTGCCTAAATAATCCATCAAATCTGCCATAATCAAGTCCTCCTGGTTACTCCTCTTCTGCGCCGCCATCAGGCTCTGTGCCGTCCCAAACAGGCAGAGTTTCGTCGATTTCCTCGTCCCTATCCGTTTCAAGACGCCAATGCTCAATCACATATCCTTTTCCGTCAAAACGAACAGAAATCTCCAAGTTCTGATTCTCTGAAACCGGACAAGTATATGTGTATCTGTTTCCATTTGCATTTACTCCCTCAGGTACTTCTCCCTGACGAATCTGTGCCAATATTTCCTCCGCCTTTGCGTCAGCCTCATAGTAATCTGCCACTGCTTTTGCCGAGGCTTTACTGAGACGCTCGTCGGCACGCACCGTTGAAAGGCTCAGCAGCGAGAATACGGTCAGGCACAAAACTGCAAAGATTACCAAAAGCGAAGTACCGCCCACTGCCGGCGGTGAAAATGATTCTTTACTGAGTCTTCTCATCACTCCACCTCCTGCGTCTGCCACGATACCGGCATACTGAACAAAAGCGCATTTTCACTGTCATAGACTGCTATTTCCGCCTTTTGCAGATATGCACTTTCCGTATCTTTATAATTCATCTGCAGCCAAAATGCCGCTTTATCCTCATCTTCAAAAGGCTTCCAGCCGTCATCAAAAAGAATCTGCCCGCCGTTTTCGCCTAATTCCGCTCCCATTTCTTTGAAATAGGCTTCTCCATTCCCTGCTTTCATGGATTCTGCAACATTTTGCGCTTCCACCACTGCCCGGTCACGACATATGCTTGCGTCGGATATATCCTTGGAGGCTGTAAAAGCCTGCAGGCACAAAACTGCCGCAAGGGCAAATACCAGCAGCATAATCATCTGCTCTATCATTACCAGAGGTGCTTTGCTTCTCATGATGCTGCCTCCTCTCCGCTGCGCAGCGTCAGAACCATAGTCGTTTCATCATGCTCTGCAGCATCTTCATTTGCATAGGAAATTTTCAGTCTGCCGTCTTCCATAGCCAGAGAAAGCCGGGAAATCGGCATGATTTTCTCGCCGTCCTCCGGCGCCAGCTGTGCGTTTTCATCGCAGAAAAGCTCCATCAGATAGCCGTCATAGCTGTAAATCAAAGTTACATACCTAGTCCCTTCGATTTCTTTTGCAAGAGACAGCGCACCGCCGTCTCCGAAATCTGTTACAGTAATACTGTCCATATCATCATTCTGACGAACCTGCGTTGCGATATATTGCCCGCAAACTCTATTATCGTAAGCGATTCTGTCTTTAGCCGTCAAACTGTTGTATGCGTCAGCTCCGGTAAGCAGCACAATTAAAAGACAGACCGCAAATACCCCAAACAATAATAGGGCGATTAGACCTTCTAAATGATTCTTCTGTATCTTCATTGGCCGTTCTCCAATACTGTAATATCAGGCATCAGGTTATCGGCAATTACCATATAGTGCACCGTATAACGTTCCTCGTCAATTTGAACACCATAATGCTCTTTCAGGTATTCGATGCTTGGAGGATATGCCCCTTCGGCAGCATAGCAAGCCACGCAGTTTCTTCTGATAGCCTCCTGTAGCTGCTCCAAACTCTCTTGATTTCTGCCGCTGTCCAAACTGTTAAACGCCGTTGCAAAACACAAAAGCACGCAGACAGCGACAACAGGAAGCAGCAGCCCCTTTATTAGTCCACTCCATTTGGAAAATTGTTTCTTCATCATCTGCACCGCCTGTTAACCGATTGCTGACATAATGTGCATAAGAGGAAGCATAACGGAAAGTAAAATCAATCCGACTAAAAGTGCGCAAACCAGCACCAAAGCAGGCTCTACCTTGCCAACCATAGCCTCAATAGCATATTCGCTTTCCTCGGACAAGTCCGCCGCAATCTTTTCTACCGTTGCATCCATGGTACCGCTTTTCTGCCCTAATTCCATCAATCTGCAGGACGCTGCAGGCAGCAGTCCGCTTTCCTGCATCGCCTCATTTAAGGTCTTGCCCTCGTCAATCAGATTGCGGCAGTTTTCACAGCGCAATTTTGCACCGGGAACATCGCAAAGAAGCTGTGCGGAAAGTTCCAGGGCTTCTTCTGTCTGAAGACCGCTGGAAATACCCATGGCAAAAGCCTGAATCAGCCTGGATGTATTCAACTGTCTAAAAAGACCTTTGTCTCCTCTGCTGTTTCTCCATGCACCCAAAAGTTTTTCACGGAAGCTTCCCACTGCTGCAAAGAGTACCATAAAAACAATCACCGCAGCCAGAAGAACCCACAAAACAGGCATTGATTTATCCAGCCAGCGTCCCAGCATCAGAAGTCCGCCGCCAATGCCGGTGAGCTGTCCGCCCAAAGACGCATATACATCATCAAAGATTGGAAGCACCTTAATCAGTAAAATTCCAATTACAATCAGCATTAAAACCAGCATAACAGCAGGATACAAAAGCGCACTTTTAATACGCTTATTAAGGCGCACTCGCCGTTCGTAATATGTCGCAAGAGCCGTCAGCGCCTCCTCTGTTCTTCCTGCATGCTCGCCCACATCAATCAGACCGCATACATAGGCAGGAAATCTGCCGCTTTCACGAAAACAGTCAGAAAGGGAAGCTCCATCGTCTGCTTTCTGCGCCATTCCTTCCAAGATATCCTTGTAGTCTGCTTCTTCCGACAGCAGCGCCAGTGCGTCGCCTACAGGAATTCCTGCGTGGAACAAAAGAGAAAGCTCCAGGCATAGTGCTGCTATCATCTCATTTGAAAGAATTTTGTTCATGATTATTCCGTCCTTTTGTTTTATCTCAAAAAGTTTTTAAATGCGCAACAAATCGTTAGGCCCCTTTTCAGGTTCCTAACGATTTATTCTTGCTGTTTTTTTAATAGAAAAGTTTTGGTGAATAGTTGCTTCCATCGCCAACATATTTCTTGATGGACTTACTATTCTTAGCGGAGGAAACGAACGTCGGATCCATACGCTGCCATTTAACACCATCGAAGTAAATTGCACCGTCAACCCAGCCTGTATCTTCACTCCATACGCTGATCCATGCGTGATATGCACTGCCTGCGTATCCCACAACCAATTTGCAAGGAACGCCCTGGCTTCTCAGCATACCGGTCATCAGAGCCGCATAGTCGAAGCAGATACCCTTTTTCTTTTTCAGAACTTTATCAAGGTCAGGAAGATAACCGGACTGCACAGTCTTTGCAAGCTTGGTATCATAGGACAAGTTCTTTACGACATATTTATAAACTTTTTCCACCTTTTTCAGAGGATCCTTGGTCTTGCCGACGATACTCTTTGCCTTCTTGACTGTCTTAGGTGCATCTTCGTAGTTTACATACTGATTTGGACGAAGGAACGGTGCAAACTCGTCTTCGAGAGATGCCTTGAATCCTACGGAAAGCACTGTCGAGTACTTATTATCCGTTACGTTCTCAAAGACCGTCACCTTATAGCTTCCGTTACCGTCAGACAACGGGAATGTGGTCCATTCGCCAACATTGATGTTATAAGTATATGTAGTAGTCGGGCCGGCTACCTGTGTCTTCAGTCGTTTATTGGTAGAGCCTATAAACTTAACCATGACATATCCGTCTGCTGTATTGGAATAGTCGATAATCGCACGGCTATCCTGCTTGACACTGGTTCCGGGATGTTCCGGCTTTAACATATTAGGAACTGAAGGCGCTTTCGCTAAGATTGCAGGCTCATCGGGAATTTCTACATCTTCCGCTTCAACCAGAGCAACCTGCTCGATATAAGGAATATCATCCATCGCTACGCTGTCGTCAGAATCCTGTCCGCAAGCAGTTAGTGATGTCAGAACCAATATCAGCGCCAAAAGCAAAGATAGTGTTTTCTTTATATACATAAAATCACCTCCATGAAAATTCATATCTTTTCCTCTACGGTTAGAAGTATAGCACAAAACTTTCAGAATGAAAACCCCTTTTTTGAAAAAAATTATAATCTTTTTGTATTTTCTTCTCTGCAAAAACACATTTACTAATAAAAACGGCTATTTTCAACCGTTTATCACTGTTTCTATTTTTGAAATAAATTGGATTTTTTTGACATAAAACTGTAAATTTAATGTGTAAAAATGGAAATTTACCACCTTTTATTCCCATTTCAACCCGGTTAGATTTCACTCATAAGTCGCATATTTTTTATCAAAATCTAACCGTTTTAAATACCCTCCTGAGCCTCTTGCATCTTTTTATCATCTTCCGTCCCAATAAAAAACAACCGGCACATCACTGCGATTCACCGGCTGCATTGGTCACAATCCTATTCTTTTTCCAAAACCGCTTTTTCTAAAAGCCTGTCAATTTCTGCAAGAAGCTGCTCCATCGGGTGCTTCTGACTTCTGGCACACACCTTGGCGTCCTCCCCGCAAAGCAGGCATCGTCTGCCCGGCTTTCCCAGCGCAGACCTTGAAATTCCTCCGCTTTTCGTAAGAACGTCCATATCAAAAATCCGCCCCAATGGCGCAGTGTCTTCGATTGCCACCGTCAAAGCTTTCACTTCTTCTGCCGTCAAGCCACCAATCATCATATACCCTTCTGCGCCGGTTGAAAGAAATCTTTCCTCCTTATATAAAATCTGCTCCGCCGGAATTTCCTGCGAAAACAGCTCCATCGCCGTCTTCAGGGCATTTCTGTAGACAGGTTTATCTTTTACGGGTCCCGGAATATTCAATGTGACAGACACCAAAATACCATCATACTTCAAAAGCAGCTCCCGCTGCTTTTTCACCCGCATTTCCCGCGAAGCTAAAAGTTCCTGTAAAGTAACCGGTCTGTTTTCCATGTGTGTTCCTCTTTCGTTTGCAGTTTACTATTCTTCCGTCTTTATCGCACTCATAATTGAACAAAAGCGCACCAAAGGTGCGCTTTCAATCCTTGGCGGAGAGTCAGGGATTCGAACCCTGGGTCCGGTTAAGGACACAGCATTTCGAGTGCTGCACGATCGACCACTCTGACAACTCTCCAAAACAGCTTATTTATTTTATCACAAATCCGGCTGAGTTTCAACTACATTCTGATTCCTATCGCCTCTATTTGCATCAGCTCCTATTTTGCGGCAAGACCTGCCGCCGGAGTTCGGCCCTTAAGATTCACTACGTTGACAGATTTTCGATTTTTCACCGAATTTGTCACTATTTCATCGTTTTTCAGGGCAGAATTTGCTCCGTTTGCCTCTGTTTTTTGACAAAATTGACAGTTTCCAAGAAAAGTGTCAATTTTGTCATGGTTTTCGACCAAAAACGTTGACTGGATTGACAGATTTTCGATTTTTTGTCACTTTTGTCACGTTACACCTCACCAGCTCAACGTTTCGACCTGCTAGTCTAACGTTCCGACCTGCCAGCCCAACACTCCAAGCGCAACTACTCAGCGCTTCGGCACTACAAACCGAAGACCCTTCGGCACCATGGAAAACTCCACTTCCTCTGCCCTTTGAATTTCCCCATCAGCGCAGAGAATAAACTCCTTCCCCTTAGGGGCGACTTTCAAATCGGTGCACTGTTTCACCGTAATAATCTTATCAATACCGGGAATGCCAAGGTGCGTTCCTTTCATATAGCTGGGAAACAGCTTCAGAAATTTCATGCGGGTCACATCGTGGATAATATTCAAATCAAAGACGCCGTCCTCAAGGGCTGACTGAGGTGACGTTTTCAAACCACCGCCGCAAAATCTGCCGTTGGCAATAGCACACAGCAGCACTTCTCCGTCAATGAGCACCTTTTCTCCTTCTGTTAAATGCAGGCAAATGCCTTTCTTTTTCACAAACATGCAAAGCACCGCCAGCAGATAAGCCAGACTTCCTGAAATCATCGGCTTTTTCTTGAGGCGACCGGCCAAATCAGCCACGTTGCAGTCGAAACCGATGTTGAACATATTGGCGCAGTAGCGGGTCTGGCTTACGTCCTCGATAACGCCCCAATACTTCATCAGATCCACCTGCACATCTTCTCCAAGAAGCTGTCCTTTCAAATCCAGAAAGCTCCCTGCTTTCGGAAAGTTTCTCACAAAATCGTTGCCGGTTCCAATGGGCACGCAGCCTACAGAAATATTGTCAAAGCCGCGGCTTCCGTTGATGACCTCGTTTAAAGTACCGTCACCGCCGCAGGCATAAAATCTAGCTTCTTCCCCTTGCAGCTCCTGTGCAATCCGGCGGGCAGCAACCTCACCGTCTCCTGCTGCCTTTGTCATATATATCTCATATTGGACAGCCAAAGACTCCGCCGAGGCCTTGATGTCCGCAACAAATTTCTCAATCCCTTTCCCCTGACCCGCAACCGGGTTCACAAAGAAAAAATTGACCATATTATGCTCCTTTATGTTATAAGTAATTTTATTTTACGCTAATCGCACTTTAATTACAAGGGTTTTCGCTATAATATGATGTTTCTAAACGCTTCTGCCGCAATCTGCTTTTGTCCATCGGAAAGCGGCACATCGGTTTCCAAAAGAACCACTTTGTCCGCATATTTCAGCACCCACCGATGATACGTGTCGGTATTTTCCGTCTGCAAATACACCTCCTCCGCACCAAAGGCTTCGTCCGTAATCTTTGTAAAATCCTCAGGGGATTTCATCAGCCATTTGCAGACTTTATCCCTATTGCCGGCGCCTATTTCATAAGCGATGCTGTATCCTGCTTCATTCTCCGAGTAGTCGCTGCCGCCCAGATAGCGAGCCAGAAAAGTCCCGCCGCTGTTACAGTAATAATCCGGTTCCTTCGTATCTATGTTTAAATCCTCCAGCGTCAAAGGCGGCTTTTCATCCATAGGCAGACCCTCGTCTGTAGAGTCCGAAAGGGCGGCTCCCACCCCATCAAGCAGCAAGCCTACACAAACGGCTATGGCCAGCAGCTTGTAAAAATTTCCCTTTCGCTCTTTGCCAAACCGTGCGCTAAGGAAAGGCACGCATATGATTAAAAGCAGCACCACTGCATAAATGATTACGGTAATGAGAAACTCGATTCTGCTCCCGGAAGAATGGGCGTCAAGAATCTGTCCGCCCCAAATCCCGAAAAAGACATAGACCAATATCACTTTATCGTAAATCCCGGTGAACCTCTGTTTGTGATAGTCCGGCGACCGGCCACTTTCCACAGCCTTTTTCCCTTTATAATACCACCTTAAATAAAGTCCTATCTGCACCGCAAGCAACACCATGAGAATCGGCATTCCGACCATCGCAAGCAGCGCCCCATAACTGGCAAAATACAGATAGGAGAATCTGCTCCAGAAAAACTTCATCCAAATAGCCGCAATGATAAAAGTAATGCCGGGCGCCCACAAATTGCTTTTCTTTGCCTTTCGATGAACGGTCGCCAGTTTTAAAGCCGGGTCCGTATGAATCGGTTCTGCTAAAAGGTCATCGTTTTCAAAAATCTGCAGCTTTCCATCGCTGAAAATATGCCGCCAGCCTGCCGCCTGACAGTACTCGATAAATCGCTCATTATCAGAATCATTGTCGTCGGCATAGACCAGCTCCACGCTGATTTTTACCTTTCTCGCCCTACTTTTGCGAAATCCGAAAACGATCCCCGTCTTACTGGTCAGTTCCCAGCCCTCGGCCGCCTTTTCCTCCAAAAACTTCGCCAGCGAATCAAGCTCGCACCAACTATGGGCAAATCGCACTGTCATCGTTTCTACGTTTTTCAGCTTCATCTCCATTTCCTCATTGCTCCTTTCCGTAATACCTCTCAAAATCGGAAATCAACAGCATATGCCTCTGATGTTCCTGCACCAGCCGATTCCGTCCTTCTGCGGTAATGCGATAACTGCGTTTTCCCCCTGCCACAGCCATCTCCTCTATGAGGCCCGCTTTCTGAAAATCCCCCAGCAGCGTGTATAAAGTCCCTGGGCCCAGCCTGATGCGGCCGCCTGTCATCTCTCTGACTTTTTCCATCACGTCTACCCCGCAAAGCTCCTGCTGGAGCGCAAGGAGCACATAATACATCTGTTCTGTTAAAGTCTTATACTTCTCCCGCGGCATGATTTCAAAATTCCTTTCATCACTGTGCTTTTTCATATCGAATATCGTATCGATATTCGATATTGTTCTATATTCTCAATATACTACAGAAAATCCTCTCTGTCAACGCATAAAGTTTTCTATTTCCCTGTTCAAAATTTAAAATCGGAAAACGCCTGAATCCATTGCTATTACTGGATTATTTTTCAAAAAATCGCTCTATCGCCTGAAATTCCAACGTTTTCAAAACTGTCAAAAAGGGTTTCTTTTTGCAAACGAAATCGGGATTTTGAAAACCATTTTGCGAAAAGATGAAAACTTCCAAAAAAATACATTAGATTTCCGGCAAGTGGCACGGATTCAGGGCGCAAAAGCCTTCGGAAGCAAAAGGTTTCAAACCCCAATAAAGCCCAAAGGTCCCGGTGAAATCTCCCCGGGACCTTTGGGCCAGTTATTTTACAGGACAACAGTCCTATAATTCATATAATGTTTTAAATTTCTTTTCCAGATAATCCACATAATAAGCAGGATCAAATGGCTTTCCGCAGGTCATCTGAATCAGTTCATCTGCTGTATAAAGCATGCCGTGGCGATAGATTTTTTCCGTGAGCCACCGGCGCACCGGCGCAAAGTCACCTTTTTCACAGCAGGAATCCACATCGACTTCCGCACGCAGTGCGTCATAAATCTGCGCTGAATATGCAGTTCCAAGAGCATAGCTTGGAAAATATCCGAATGCGCCTCCTGCCCAGTGAGCATCCTGCAAAACACCTCTGGTATCATCAGGCACATCAATGCCCAGATATTCCTTATACAAGCGGTTCCATTCCGCCGGAAGCTCACTGACAGAGATACTGCCGTCAAACATGCGCTTTTCAATTTCATAGCGCACCATAACGTGCAGGGAATAAGTCAGTTCATCTGCGTCGGTACGAATCAGCGACGGCTTTGCCACATTGACCGCCCGATAAAAATCCTCGGCGCTCACGCCTTTCATCTGCGCAGGGAACAATTCCTGCACCTTGGGAAAAATCAGCCGGCAGAAAGGCAGGCTCCGCCCAATGTAGTTTTCCCAAAGACGGGACTGGGACTCGTGAATCGCTGTCGTTGCCCCCGCTCCCAGCACTGAAAACTGCAAAGCGTCATCAATAGACAGCTCGTACATGCCGTGGCCGCTTTCATGAACCACGCTATATAAATTGCTGGTTAAATCTTCTTCCAGATATTTTGTCGTAATGCGCACGTCGTTCTTGGAAAACTCGATGGTAAACGGGTGCTCCGTCTCACGAAGAATACACCTGTCCTTATCAATGCCCATCACGTCCATGGCATAATCTGACAATACTTTCTGTGCTTCGATGTCAAAAGGCCCTGTCAGAAAAGATGTATCCGGCTGTTTAGCCTTGCCCACCCCATGAATCAGCGGCACCAGTTTTTCACGCAATGCGTCAAAGAAAGGATCTATCTGCGCCTTCGTCATGCCTTTTTCAAATTCGTTCAGCAAGGTATCATATACATCGCCGTCAGGATTGATATACCCCGCATAGCGCTTTTTCATCTCGATGAGCTTTTCAAGATGAGGCGCAAAGACCCCAAAATCGTTGGTCTTCTTGGCAACCTCCCAGTAATGGTTTGCCCTGGTCTGAGCCTCCTCCATGGCGATGACTTCCTCTTTTGGAACTTTCGCCATTTTCACCTGTTCCTCGTAAAGCTCCTCCACCTCCCGGCGGGTCTGAAAATCCAGTTCCTGCCGCTGTCCATATAAATCCTCTAATAAAGCCTGAAACTCCGGATTTACAGTCAGACTGTAGATTTCTCCGCTGAGCACCCCTACCGTTGCACTCATGGACTCCGCTGCACCCGGCGGCATTGCTGTAGAAGCGTCGTAGAACAAGAGACTGCTGGCATGGGTATATGCTTTCAGCTTCTTCTGGTGCTCTTTCAAAGCCTTTACTTTATCGTCTAAATTCATCTCTCACCTCAAAACCTTACGCTTTGCAGCATGCCACAAAGTGACCCGGTTCTCTTTCTTCAAATGGGATATCTGCTGCTCTGCATTCATCGGAAGCAAACGGACATCTGTTGGCAAAACGACAGCCCGGTTTCGGGTTGATCGGATTGGAAACTTCGCCCTTGATGACTTCGATTTTCTTGCCCTTCATCTCGATACTAGGCACCGGAATCGCTGACAGCAGCGCCTTTGTGTACGGATGAATCGGATTTTTAAACAGCTGCTTGGACGGCGCCAGCTCGACGCACTGTCCCAGATACATAACCGCAATCTGGTCGGAGATATGTCTCACTACAGAAAGGTCATGGGTGATGAACATATAGGTCAGGTTTCTTTCGTCCTGCAAATCCATCAAAAGGTTCAGAATCTGCGCCTGAATGGATACGTCCAGTGCAGAAACCGGCTCATCGCAGACGATGAACTTCGGATTCAGGGCAAGGGCTCTTGCCACGCCGATTCTCTGGCGGCGGCCGCCGTCCAGCTCGTGAGGATATGCGCCGGAAAGTCTTTCTGCAAGACCTACGGTTTCCATCAGCTCGGAAACTTTATCAAAAACTTCTACCTTATTCTTACATACTTTGTTAATAATCAGAGGTTCTGCAATCAGCTCCTGCACACTCATACGAGGATTCAGGCTGGAATACGGATCCTGGAAAATCATCTGCATATCCTGACGGATTTTGTGAATCTGCTTATTTTTGTAATTGGTAATATCCTGTCCATCGAAGATAATTTTACCGTCGGTCGGCTCGTGGAGCTTCAGAACGGTTCTTCCCAAGGTAGACTTTCCGCAGCCGGATTCGCCTACAACGCCAAGGGTTTCGCCTTCGTTGATGGTCAGCGTAACGCCGTCTACTGCGTGAAGCTTTACGCCTTTTCCTACATCAAAATATTTTTTGAGGTTTTCTAATTCAATTAACGGTTTTCCCACGGTTATACCTCCTTCGCCAAATTCTCATAGAGATGACATCTGATTTTGTGCGTGCCACTTTCAAATTCATCCGGGTGCACTTCTTTGCACTTTTCGGTGCACTTTGGACATCTAGGCGAGAAATAGCAGCCCTTTGGCAGGTCGGTCGGGTCCGGCATCATGCCGTCGATCGGGTGCAGTCTTTCCTCATCGCCCTCAAGGCTTGGAATTGAGCCGAAAAGTCCGACGGTGTACGGGTGATGGGCATCTCCTGTAAAGATGTCTTCCACTGTGCCGTACTCGATGATTTCACCGGCATACATAACCGCTACTTTATCACAGGTCTGGGCAACAATTCCCAAATCGTGGGTAATCATAATCATCGCTGTATCAACTTTTTCTTTCAAATCCTGCATCATTGCAAGAACCTGTGCCTGAATGGTTACATCAAGGGCGGTCGTCGGTTCATCTGCGATGAGCAGTCCCGGATTGCAGGCAAGGGCGATTGCGATAACAACCCTCTGCTTCATGCCGCCGGAAAACTGGTGCGGATAATCCTTTTTTCTTGCAGCCGGAATACCTACCAGTTCCAACACTTCTTCCACACGAGCCTCGATGACCTCCTTACTTCTTCCCTGATCGTCGTGAAGCAGCAGGGACTCTGCAATCTGATCGCCTACGGTCAGCACCGGATTCAGCGCTGTCATCGGGTCCTGGAAAATCATGGACACCTTTTCACCACGGATTTTCTGCATTTCTTTTTCGGAAAGCTCCAGTACATTTCTTCCCTCAAGCTGGATCGATCCTTTTGCAATCTGCGCCGTTCTCTCCGGCAGCAGACGAAGAATGGAAAGAGCCGTCGTCGTTTTTCCTGCGCCTGTTTCGCCTACCAGTCCCAGTGTTTCGCCCTTATCCAAATCAAAGGAGATACCGTTGACTGCGTAAACAGTTTCAAGGTCAGTTTTATATATCACTTCCAGGTCTTTTACCTGTAAAAAAGTTCCTTTCATATTTATATCCTCCAACAAATTAGTCTTTCAGCTTCGGATCCAGTGCATCCCGCAGACCGTCGCCGGCAAGGTTAAAGCACAGCGCAGCCAGGATGATGAAGATTCCCGGAATATACAAAAGATATGGCGCATTGAACATGTACTGTCTTGCGTCGGAAAGGAGTGCGCCCCATTCCGGTGCAGGCGGCTGTACGCCCATACCCAAGAAGGAAAGTCCGGAAGCGGACAGAATCATGCTGGATACGTTCATGGTTACCGTTACAATAATCGGGCCCAGTGCGTTTGGAATGACGTACTTTAAAATAATGCGAAGGTCAGATCCGCCATAGGATCTGGCTGCTTCGATATAATCGTTGTCGATAACGGTCAGTACTACAGAACGCACCATTCTGACCATGCTCGGTACACAGGAAATCGTAATTGCGATGAGCAGGTTTCTAAGGTTTGCACCCAACGCCGCTACAACTGCCAGCGACAGCAGAATCGGCGGTACCGTCATAACTACGTCGGTCAGACGCATGATGATGTTGTCAACTGCTTTTCCGTAGTAACCTGCAATAGCGCCGAGAAGGCCGCCGATTACCAGAGCTAAAATACTGGTGGAAATACCGATGAGCAGGGAGTATCTGGAACCGTGGACGATACGTGCAAAGAGGTCTCTGCCGATTTCGTCAGTTCCAAACCAGTGCTCAGCGTTCGGTGACTGCAGTCTTTCTGCCGGTGCCTGTCTGATTGCTTCTTCGTAAGGCACGATAACGTCTGCAAAGATAGCAATGAGCAGAATCAGAACCAGCAGCACAAGACCCAGCATAGCAGTCTTGCTTTTTCTAAATCTACGCCAGATTTCTTTCACCTGGCTGTTTTTCTTTGTCTTTGTTTTATTCATATGTATGCCCTCCTGTGACTAACTCTGATACTTGGCTTTCAGTCTCGGGTCTATGTAAGCATAGAGCACGTCGACAATCAGCATGATTAAGCAGAACAGCACTGCCAGGAAGATTGTCGCAGCCATAACAGTCGGCGTATCCTTCTGACGAATGGCCGATACCATCAGCTGACCTACACCCGGCACACCGAATACAGTTTCGATGATTACTGCACCGCCAAGGCTTGCACCAAATCCCATACCGATGGAAGTCAATACCGGAAGCAGTGCGTTTTTCAGTGCATGACGGAAAATGACGATTTTCTCAGGAGCGCCTTTGGATTTTGCCGTTCTGATGTAGTCCATTCTGATGGTTTCCAGCATGGTAGAACGGGTCAGACGAATATCAGATGCTACACCGGAAAGGGTCAGGGTAACGACAGGCAGTATGTAGCCCTGCCAGGTGGAAAGTCCGTTGGACGGAAGCCAGCCCAGCTTCAGACAGAATACCAGCATCAGCATCAGCGCCAGCCAGAATCCCGGTACAGCAGAAAGAATCATAGATGATGTTGTAAGAATGTTGTCCAAAACAGAATACTGCTTTACCGCAGAGATAACACCCAGTACGATACCGATTACCGCACCCAGAAGACATGACCAGAAAGTCAGCCAGAAGGTTGCCGGAAATCTTGCCAGAATTTCGTCGAATACCGGCAGGTTGGTTCGGTAAGATGTACCGAAGTCAAAGTCGGTAAAGATATTCTTTATATAGTTAAAGAACTGTACAAAGAACGGTTGATCCGCACCCAGCGCATGGTTGAGCGCATCGATGTCTGCCTGCTTGGCTGTGATACCCAGAATCAATGAGCCCGGGTCGCCCGGTGTCAGATACATAATAGTAAACACCAGGAAAGTGGCGCCAAACAGAACGGGGATAGTAAATAACAGTCTTTTGATTACGTACTTATACATAATAATTCCTCCGTCTCTTGTTCGTATTTTGTATAATACCATTTTTCTTTTGTCAGTATTTTAACTCATTTTATAAAATTAGTCAATAAATTTGCAAAATTTATATTGCAAATTTTTTCAAAATTTGATAAGATGTCAATAACAACAAAATCAATCAAAAAATCAATATTTCATAAAAAGGAGGAACGCCATGACTACAAATCAGGTGTGGCCCTATCCATCAGCGGTCGGCAAAACCAATCACATGGAAGCTGACGTGTTGGTACTGGGCGGCGGCATCGCCGGCTGTATGGCTGCAATCTCAGCTGCGAGAAAAGGCAAAAGCGTTATTCTCGTAGAAAAGGGAGCAACCAAACGAAGCGGCGCAGGCGGCAGCGGCTGTGACCATTGGGAGTCCGCAGCAACAAATCCGTGTTCCGGTGTAACCCCGGAAGAACTGGTTGACGCTATGCTGGACGACAACGACGGTTACAACAACGCAATTTCCCATTATATAGAATGTAGAGAAGGTTGGGATCATCTGCAGGAAATCGAAGAGATGGGCGGCAAAATCAGAGATACAGAGGACGAATTTGCGGGAGCTGACTTCCGTGATGAAAAGACCAAGCTGATGTTTGCCTACGATTATAAGAATAAATTCACAATCCGTATCTGGGGTACTACCTTTAAACCGGCTATGGAAAAGGAACTGAAAAGACTGGGTGTCAAAATCGTTGACCGTGTCATGGTCACTTCCCTTTTAACCGAGGGCGGAAAAGTCGGCGCTAAATGTATCGGCGCTACCGGTATTCACACCAGAACCGGCGAATTTTATGTATTCTCCGGTAAAGCAAGCATCATCACCATGTCAAGACCGGCAAGAGTATGGCTGTTCTCATCAGCGCACCCTGGTCTTTGCGAATTCCGTCCGATGACTACCATCGGTGACGGTCACGCAATGGGCTGGCGTGCAGGCGCTGAATTCAACATGATGGAAAAATCCGTCCGCGCGGAGTTTTCCTCCGCAGGACGTTCTTTCCCACCGTACAGTGCCGGCAATAACCACAACACATGGTTTCCTGCTACCCTCATCGACGCAGAAGGAAAAGAAATCCCATACGCCGATAGAGACGGCAATATCCTGAAAGACGTAAAAAGCCGCTTCATGCCGGCTCCCGGCCAGCACTACTTCATGAAAGGCGGCAACATCGAACAGGCAAAATACGAATACGACGGACCGGAAACCCTGCCTTACGACAAACTGAAAGAAATGGGCTACAAGCTTCCTTTCTACGCAGACCTTTCCTCTATGCCGGAGCTTGAAAGAAAAGTAATCTGGGGCATGATGGTAGGTCAGGAAGGCAAGACTAACGTACCGGTTTACAAGAACTTTACCGAAGCCGGTTTCGACCCTGAAAAACACGTACTGCAGTGCTACGGTGTAGGCTGGACCAGCGCAGAGTTCCTGCCGCAGGAAAGACAGCTCTTTGGTATGCCGGGCGGCTTTATGAACGACTGGAATCTGATGACCAACATCGAAGGACTTTTCGTTGCAGGCGACAGCCTTTATTCTTCCAACTGCTTCGGGCACGCCGCTTCCACCGGAAGCTATGCCGGCAGAAAAGCCGCAGCCTTTGCAGAAGGAAAAGAACAGGTTGCACCACACCAGCCGCAGGTTGACGCAGAAATGGAAAGAGTTTACGCTCCCCTTTACGCAGATCCACAGACCGGTATCAGCTGGAAAGAACTTAACGAAGCTACTGCAAAAGCGATGCAGAACTACTGCGGCGAAATCAAGCGCGACGAACTGCTGCTCTCCGGCGTGGAACTGCTCGCAAGATACGAAAAAGAATTCGTGCCGAATGCTTACGCAGCTAACCCGCACGAATTGACAAGACTTCTGGAAGTATTCGACATTCTCACCGTATCCCAGATGATTCTGCAGGCTTGTCTCGCAAGACATCAGTCCTGCGAAAAGCTGGAATTCTTCCGCTCCGATGATGACGGCAAAGAAAAAGCACCGTTCATCTTAATCAGTCAGGACGGCGAGAAAATAGTTCGCAGAGAAGTGCCCCTTGATTATGCCGGCAACATCAAAGAAAACTACGAAAAATACAATCAGGATTATATCGAGGAAAAGAAAGGAGGCTGCTGCTAATGAAACCGATTAAAGAATTTTCAATCAGACAGACCCCTCCTGCCGTACCTCTTACTTTCGACACAGAAAAGTGTATCGGCTGTGGCCTTTGCATGGAAGCATGTCAGATGGACGTTCTCATTCCGGCAGCAGAAAAAGGCGCTCACCCGGAAGTGGCTTATGCTGACGAGTGCTGGTACTGCGGCTGCTGTGTTATGGAGTGTCCAAAGGATGCAATCAAGCTGCACCACCCGCTGATGAATCAGACCCGCTGGGTGGAAAAAGCAAGCCTGCTTGCGAAAGGAGCTGAGAAATAATGGAACTTTTAAAAGAACTGACTCAGGCGTGGGGTGTTGCAGGACGTGAAAAAAATGTCCGCGCCATCGTCAAAAGAGAAATCGAAGGTCTCTGTGATGAAATGTTCACAGACGCTGTAGGCAACCTGATTGCGGTTAAATACGGCGCAGATCACCCTGATAAGAAAAAAATCATGCTGGCTTCCCACATGGATGAAATCGGCCTGCAGGTTAAAAAAATCGAAGGCGACGGTAGAATCAAAGTCTGCAGCGTAGGTTTTGTCTGGGCAGGCGCCCTTTTCAACGACAAAGTGGTATTCCAGAACGGAACCATCGGTGTTGTCGGCTGCGAAGGCATGATCTGGGATGCAAAGAACGATTTGGATAAGCTTTACATAGACATCGGCTGCACTTCCAAAGAAGAAACCGAAAAATATGTCAAAGTCGGAGATTACTGCGGTTTCGTGGGCAAATACTACGAGCTGAAAAATGAGCGTATCTCCTCAAAATCCTTCGATAACCGTGTCGGCTGCTACATTTTAATTGAGGCTTTGAAGAAAAATGACGGCACAGGACCGAATGACATTTACTACGTATTTACCGTACAGGAAGAAGTCGGCTGCCGCGGCGCTATCGTCTCCGCAGAGAGAATCAAACCAGACATCGGCATTGCTGTAGACGTAACACCAGACCACTTCTACCCTACTGACCTGACCGGCGCTAACGCTGTCGGAGAAGGTGTAGGTATCAACGTAGGAAATCCGTCCGCTATGCTGGACGAATATCTGGTAGACTCCATGATTGCCTGCTGTGAAGCCAACGACATCAAATATCAGAGAGATGTGATGGACAGAGGCGGCACAGACGCAAGCAGCATGAATATGAGCGGCATGGGCGTGCGCGTATGCGGAATCTCTATTGTTGACAGATTCCCACACAGCCAGAGCTCCATCATTTCCAAAGAAGATGTAAGAGGTGCCATCAAGCTGACCGACTTATACACCAAACAAGTCTTTCAGTTCACGGAATAAAAACTAGGGCCAAAATCAATTCTGTGAATGTTGATAGAATACCGAAAGGAGAACAATTATGAAAAAGAATTTAATGAAGGGACTTGCCCTTGCACTGTCCCTGACCCTGGTAATGGGTCTGTTCGCAAGCTGCGGCGGCGGAGACAAAGGCGGCGATACCAGCGGCAAAACAGATATCACTGTAGCTGTTGATTCCGATTATGACACTCTGCACCCTGCAAACACCATGTCTGCTGTAGAGAACACTTTGACCTCTCAGATTTACGACACACTGTTCCTTGAAAGCTACGACGATCCAACCGTTTTAGAGCCTCGCCTTGCTGACAAATGGGAAATCAGCAAAGACGGAAAGTGCTACACTTTCTACCTTAACGAAAAGGCAACCTGGCACGATGGAACTCCGGTTACTGCTGAAGACGTTGGATTCTCTTTAGACCTCTTCAAAAAATCCGAATACCAGGGCTCTGTAGTAGACGGCATGGACCACTGGGAAATCGTTGACGAACACACCATCAAAGTATATACTTCCCACGTATATGCTCCGTTCCTGCACAGCTTAGGTCAGATGTTCATCGGCTGCAAAGCTTACTATGAATCTGTAGACGAGAACACTTTCGCGCAGGAACCGATGGGATGCGGCCCTTACAAATTTGTCAGCCATGCAATCGGCGACAACGTAGTATTAGAAGCTTATGAAGACTACTACCGTGGCGCTCCTGCTATCAAAAAGGCTACCTTCAAAGTAATCAGCGACGTAACCGCTATGGGTATGGCTCTGCAGACAGGGGAAATCGATTTCGCTGAAATCGACGCTTCCATCAAGAGCTCCTTAGACAGCGTTGAAAACGTACAGCTTCTGGAAGCTGAGCAGACTACTTTCGCATTCGTTGCAATGAATACTGAAAAAGAACCTTACAACAACGTAAAATTCCGTCAGGCTATCAACTACGCAATCGACCGTGAAGCACTGGTAGCCAGCATTCTTGAAGGCCTGGGCGAACCAAACTCCAACCTTCTGACTCCGGACAGACTGGGCTACAGCGAAGACCAGATGAAGTACACTTACGATGTTGACAAGGCAAAAGCACTGCTGAAAGAAGCAGGCGTTGCCGAAGGCACTGACCTTGGAACTATGTACGTTGCTGAACAGTACAAGCTGCTGGCTACTATGATTCAGGCAAACTTAGAAGCCATTGGTCTGAAAACCAAGATTGAAATTCTGGAATTCAACGCTTATCTTGACAAGCTGAGACAGGGAGACTTTGGTCTGACTGCACTGCAGATGTCTCTGCAGGGTGATACCCAGCAGATGGGAATGGCTCTGACTACTGAATACATCGGCATGGCTAACAATGCTCGTTACTCCGACAAAGAGATCGATGACATGTTCAAAGAAGCAACTACCATCATCGATGAAGATGAACGTGCAGCACTGTACAACAAGATCTTCACAAAAGCACAGGAAGAAGCAGTTTATGCGGTTCTGTACAACCCGACCATGCTGTTTGCTGCTAATGCAAACCTGAAGACTCACACCTTACCGCTGGAAGGTCTGTACTACATCTACGACTTCGCATGGTAAAATAGCTAGTCAAATCATTTTTACATCTTTATCGAAAGGGGATACGGGACACGCTCCCGTATCCTTTCTCTATCTGCAAAGGAGGTATTTATATGAACCCTAATGATATCAAGCTGTCCAGGCTGCTGGTTGAACATTCCGTTTACGTACAGCCCGGCGAAAAAGTTCTGATTGAATACGAAGGCGAAGCCTGCATTCCTCTCGTTCGCCAGCTGATTTCCGATATTTACAATGCTGGAGGAAAGCCTTTTGTTAATATCAGAGAATCACAAATCATCGCTGCTCAGTGCATGGGCTGCGACGAGGAAATGCTCAAATATCAGACGGATTACCTTGTTTATCAGGCTCGTGAAATCGACGCTTATATCGGAATCAGGGCATTCAATAACGTATCAGAGATGTCCGATGTTCCCGCCGAAAAGATGAACCTTTATTTCCGTGAAAATCGCCCGGCAAGAAAGGCTCTCGTCGATGACAAAAAATGGGTAGTTCTCAAATATCCAAATGCGGCCATGGCACAGCTTGCCTGCATGAGCACAGAAGCATTCACGAAATTCTACTACGATGTATGCACTGCAGACTACGCGAAAATGAGTAAAGCCATGGATCCGCTGGTCGAACTGATGTCAAAGACCGACAAGGTGCACATCATAGCACCCGGCACCGACCTGACCTTCTCCATCAAGGATATCCCTGTCATTAAGTGTGCCGGAAACTGCAACATTCCTGACGGAGAGGTCTATACCGCCCCTGTAAAGGACTCCATCAACGGCGTAATCACTTACAACACCCCTTCCCAGGAGCAGGGATTTACCTACGAGAATATCTGTTTTGAAATTAAAGACGGAAAAATTATCAAAGCAACCTGCAACGACGACAAGCGAATCAACGAGCTTCTGGATACTGACGAGGGTTCCCGCTACTTCGGCGAATTTGCCATCGGCGTACACCCCTATGTACTTGACCCGATGAAAGATACTCTCTTTGATGAAAAAATCTGTGGCAGCTTCCACCTGACACCGGGAGACTCTTATACCGAAGCTCCTAACGGCAACCACTCCGCTGTACACTGGGATCTGGTTCAGATTCAGCGTCCGGAATACGGCGGCGGCGAAATCTGGTTTGACGATGTGCTGGTAAGAAAAGACGGACTCTTTGTCCTTCCTGAACTGGAATGTCTGAACCCTGAAAATCTGAAATAACCAAAAGAAAGGGATTTAGAAATGAAAGAAGAAATTACTCGTCTTCGCACCGTGATGAAAAAACACAATCTGGACGGCTATCTGGTGCCGACCACCGATTTTCACGGCTCCGAATACGTTAACGATTATTTTAAATGCCGCCAGTTCCTGTCCGGCTTTACAGGCTCCAACGGCACACTGCTGGTTACAGAAGACGATGCCAGACTCTGGACCGACAGTCGCTATTTTATTCAGGCAGCAAAACAGCTTGAAAACACCGGCATTTCCATGATGAAGTGCCAGCAGCCGGGCATTCCCGAAATTGAGGACTACCTGCCGACCATCTCAGACGGCAGCTTCCGCCTCGGCTTTGACGGTCGTATCGTCAGCTACAATGATGGCGAAAAATACGCAGCCAGCTGCGAAGTGGTCTACGACATGGATTTAGTGGACGAAATCTGGGACGACCGCCCTGCAATCAATGCTTCCAAAATTTACCCTCTGCCTGAGGCTATCACCGGTGAAACTGCTGCTTCCAAGCTTTCCCGTGTGCAGAAAGTCTTAGCCGCAGACGGCGTGGATTCCCATTTAATTACAAGTCTTGAGGATATCGCATGGCTTTTCAACCTGCGTGGCGATGACGTTTCCGATACACCGGTATTCTTCGCCTTTGCACTGATCACACCGACAGACGCCCGCCTTTACATTCTGGACGAAACCTTTGACAAAGAGCTGGTTCCTGCAGGGGTTACGGTGCTTCCTTACCTGCAGGTCTTTGAGGACTTAAAGTCCCTTACCGGCGGCAAATGTCTTTTAAACAAGCGCCTTGTCAGCTACTCTCTCATGGCAGCCATTCCTAATGCCGTGGAAGTAGTCAACGGAGCCGGTCCCATTGAGCTGATGAAAGCCATCAAAAATGAGGCGGAAATCGCCGCCACAAAGCACGCCCACATCAAGGACGGCGCAGCTATGGCAAACTTTATTTACTGGCTGAAGAAAAACGCCGGAAAGATGGAAATCACCGAGGTTTCCGCCAGCGAATACCTGAAAGAATGCCGCTACGCACAGGACGGCCTCATCGAGCTGAGCTTTGAAACCATGGCCGGCTACGGCCCTAACGCCGCCAGCATTCATTATGACACCCAGCTGGGTCACCCTTGCTATCTGAAAGATGAGGGTCTGCTACTGGTGGATTCCGGCGGACAGTACATCGACGGCGGCACGACGGACATCACCAGAACTATTTCTCTGGGCACTTTAACCCGTGAAATGCAGGAGCATTACACCATGGTGCTGCAGGGCTATCTGGCACTGGAACACGCCCGGTTTACTGCTGAAACAACCGGTCGTGAACTGGATGCTCTGCCCCGTGAAAAGGTAAAAGCCGCAGGCCCTTGCTACCAGTACGATACCGGCCACGGCATAGGCCACATTCTCAGCGTCCATGAAGGACCTCGCATGATCGGCCCTACAGATAACACAATCCTGCCGGGCATGATTACCAGCAACGAACCGGGAATCTACATTGAGGGCAGCCACGGCGTTCGTATTGAAAGCGAGCTTCTCTGCGTGGAAAATCCTGACGGCAGCCGCAGCTTTGAGTGCATTACCATCTGCCCGCTGGACAGAGCCGCAATCCTGCCGGAGCTTCTCACCGACGAAGAACTGGCATGGGTCAACGCTTACCACAAAGAGGTCTACGAAAAACTTGCCCCGCTGCTTTCTGAGGAAGTCCGCAGCTGGCTGGCAGAAGAAACAAAAGAAATCACTAAATAGTTGTTTCCTTATATGAAAAACAGGGATTTCGCTTTTGTGCGAATCCCTGTTTTTTACATTTACTGTATTTACTTTTTAAAAAAGCCCAGCAGCAGCGGCATCATCTCTTTGCTGTACGCCGCCAGCGAATACTCACCTTCGGAGAGACACCAGTCGGTGACAATGGCCCGTTCTGTCATCACATAGGCCCGCACCAGCTGACTGACCGGTTTCTCACCGGTCAACTCGCCTTTTCTTTGCCCCTCTTCAATAATCCTTGTAATCAAGCGGAAGTACACCCTGTTGGTATCCAGCAAATGGCGGTAGCCCTTGCCTTGCAGCTGCTCCGCATACATCGAACCAATCAGGTCAGGCGCAATCATCTCCTCAATCATGCGGTGGGCCTGCTCATTGAGAAAGAGCAGCTTTTGGAAGCTGTCCATTTCTGTGTCCATCTTCTCCATCTCCTGCTCCAGCGCCCCATACTTCTCGTCCAAAATATCCGACAGAGTAGAAAGCAAGTCTCCCTTTCCTTTAAAATAGTAGTAAAAGGAACCTTTTGCAATCTGCGCTTCCTCCAGAATATTGTCCAGCGTCGTATCCTCGTAGCCCTTTTCACGGAACAGCTTCCATGCAGCGTCAATGATACGGCTCTTCATGTCCTTGCGATTTTCTTTACCCATTGGTGTTTTTCCTGTCTCTTTCTATTCTTAGCCCGCTGCCGGTTCTGCATTCCTGCCCAAAATCCTCAAAATGCAGAACTACGGTTCTGCATTTTCCATAAAAACATCTAAATTTGCAGAACTTCTTCTTTCATTTGACTATATTTTTGCTCTCGCCGACGAAAAAGTTCTGCATAAGTAAGGCTTTACTCTCATTTTGCAGAACTTTACCGGAGTACTTTGCCCAATAGTTCTGCAAAATCGTCATTTTTTCACCATTTGCAGAACCGAAGTTCTGCATTTTCATAGTTTTGACTTCAATTTGCAGAACCTAGCACAAGCCCAGCGCCTTACATGCTTGCCGCTTTGTCGATGCAGGCTTTCATACTCTCGATCAGCGCACTGCGGAAGCCTTTTTCCTCAAGAACACGAACCGCCTCGATGGTAGTTCCCGCAGGGGAGCAGACCATGTCCTTCAGCTCGCCCGGATGTTTACCCAGCTGGGACACCATTGCGGCGCTTCCTTCTACTGCCTTTGCCGCAAATTTATAAGCCTGGGCTCTCGGCATGCCGCCCATAACAGCTGCGTCTGCCATAGCTTCAATCATCATAAACACGTAAGCCGGGGAGCTGCCGCTGACTGCAACAACTGCGTCCATCAGGTGTTCAGGGATAATTTCATAGTCGCCGAAACCGCCCAGAATTTTGCCGGCAGTTTCTTTGTCTTCCTCGGTCACAAAGTCGTTGCAGCACATCGCTGTCATACCGCAGCCAACCATGGCCGGCGTGTTAGGCATGGTTCTCACAATGCGCACATCTTTGCCGAACTGCTCCAAAAGCCAAGCAAGGGTTTTGCCCGGTGCGATGGTGATTATCAGCTGATCTGCAACTGCGTCTTTGATTTCCTCGATGACAGACGGGTAGTACTGAGGCTTAACCGCCAGCACCACAATGTCCACTGCCTTTACAAGGTCCACATTGCCGCAAACCGTCTGAATACCAAACTGGGCCGCCGCTTTTTCCATAGCAGAAGGCAAAGCGTCAGTTCCGTAAACCTCAGCCGGTGCAAAAACTTTTTCCTTAATAATGCCGCCCATGATAGCAGACGCCATATTTCCACAACCGATAAATCCAATTTTCATAGTCAATTCCTCATCTCTTTACCATAATTTTACTGTAATTTTTCAAAGAACACACGGCAGGCAAGGCAAGCCTCATACAGGTCGCTTTTCAGCATGAACTCGTAAGGGGAGTGAGCGCCCAGCACGCAGATTGCTGCGTCAAAGCTTTCCATACCCATGTTGGAGTAGTCCATCGATACAGTGCCGAATCCGCCGAATTTTTCAATACCTGCAAATGGCTGCCAGATGACATCGTTGTCGTTGAAAACTTTGCGTACCTGACCCAAAAATTCTGCACTGGCTTCACTGGTGCTCATCTTGCCGTAACGGCTTGCATATTTGATAACCTGCAGCCCGTGGCCCAAAAGTGATCCGCTGTAAGGCTCGCAAAGCTCCGGATAGTTAGGGTCGTTACCGCAAACCGCCTCCAAAGACATGACCTTACTGCCCAGCTGAATTTTGTTCAGTGCAATGCCTTCGCCGCCGCAGCCGCTCTTTTGAGCCAGAAGACGCAGGAAGTAGTCGGTGACTCTGGAGTGAGAGCCGGAGCGTCCTTCAAAGCCGATTTCCTCTTTATCCACAAAGATTGCGATGGCACTTCTCTCCGGTTTTTCGCAAGCTAAAATGCCGCAAAGCTGCGCATACACAGCCGCCCTGTCATCAAAACCGTAGCCGCACAAAGCACTGCTGTCAAGACCGATATCTCTGGTCTTTCCTGCCGGAACGATTTCGATTTCCGCACTGATAAAATCTTCCTCTATCATACCATACTTTTCGTAAAGATACTGCAAAATATTTTCTTTTACCGCTTCTGCCATATCCCCCTCTGCCGGTGTTGCGCCGAGGAACACGTTCATCTGCTCGTGGTTGTAGGCTTCCTCCTGCTTTCTCTGCCCCTGCTCTATAGAATAGTGAAGGGACATGTCGGTGATGAAAAGTGCCGGGCCGTCTTCCCTGTCACCCTCTGCAATTTCAACAATTGTGCCGTCTTTGCGTACCACAGTGCCGTACATAGCAAGGGGTGTGCTGGTCCATTTTTCCAGCTTGGAAAGGCTGTACATGCAGGTTTTTCCATAGGCAAAGCCGTCCTTTTCAAAGATTGGCACGATTTTAAAATCCAGTCTGGTGCAGTCAGTGTGTGCCACCACAATGTTAGCGCCGTCAGTCAGCGGTTTTTCCCCTGCCACAGCCATGAAAAGCAGCTTGCCGCCGTCGTTGTAATAGACTTTATCTCCGGCTTTTACGGTGTCAGCCTTGGTGATATCGCAAAAGCCTGCTGCTTCCGCACGTCTTACCGCTTCCTTTACGCAAAGACGTTCCGTCTTGGAGGCGTCGTTAAAAGCCTTAAAATCCGCTGCGGTTTCCATAATCTTGCTTCTCTTTTCGGTTGAAGCGTTTTTCCAGATGTTTTTGCGCTGATATTTCAATTCCATTTTTGTTCCTCTTTTCCTCATATTTACATTGGCCAAATATCTTCGCCAAAGGTATCGGCCCAATGGGTCGACTGAATGTATTTATTAGTTAAAATCCTGCTCTGTTCTCATGATGATTTCGTCCTGCAGCGCCTTTGAAAGGTTGCGGAAGTAATCGCTGTAGCCTGCAACACGGACGATGAGTTCCTTGTTTTCTTCTGGGTGCTTCTGGGCCTCGATGAGGGTTTCTCTTCCCACCACGTTGAACTGAATGTGATGGCCGTCCATGGCAAAGTAGGATTTTACCAGATTTGCCATCTGCTCAAGGCCTGTATCTCCCGCCACGGTTTTCGGCGTGAATTTCTGGTTCAGCAAAGTGCCTCCTGTTGTCAGGTGATCCATCTTCGCCGCCGATTTAATTACCGCAGTCGGTCCGTAGATATCTGCGCCCTTTTCCGGCGAAATCCCTTCGGATACCGGCATGTGGGCGTGTCTGCCGTTTGGACTTGCCATCATCACCTCGCCGAAGTAAACATGACAGGTCGTCGGCAGCATGTCGATGCGGTAGTGGCCGCCCTTTGTGTTTGGCCGTCCGGTCACCGTATCTCTGAAATAGGTGAACACCGTCTTCATGATATCGTCGGCATAATCGTCGTCGTTGCCGTACTTCGGGCTGGCGTCATGAACCCAGTGATAAATTTCATCGTGACCTGCAAAATCGTCCTTCAAAGCAGCCATCAGCTTTCCCATATCAAAATGCTTTTCGTCGTACACGTTGTATTTTATGGCTGCCAGACAGTCGGTAATCGTACCGATTCCCACACCCTGAATGTAGCTGGTGTTGTATCTTGCACCTCCGGCATTGTAGTCTGTGGCCTTGGCGATACAGTCGTTGGTAATAGAGGAAAGAAGCGGCACCGGCATTTCCTTTGCGTAAATCTGCTCGATAACGTTAGTTCCTCTGATTTTGATGTCAAGGAAGTATGCCACCTGCTCAAAATATGCCTTTTCCAGCTCCTCGTAGCTCTTGTAGTCAGTCGCATAGCCTGTCGCAAGACCCAGCTGCTTTCCGCCTACAGGATCAAAACCGTTGTGCAAAGTAAGTTCTAAAATTTTCGGCAGGTTAAAATATCCGTTTAAAATGTAGGATTCATTTCCAAATGCACCGGTTTCCACACAGCCGCTGGTACCGCCAAGACGGGCATCAGCGATGGATTTTCCGGCATTGACAAGTTCCATGACGATGGCTTCCGTGTTATAAAACGCAGGCTGTCCCCACCCCTGGGCAGAAATTTCGCAAGCTCTTTTCAGGAACTTTCTCGGAGTCTTTCTGCTGATCTGTACGTTGGAGCTCGGCTGCAGCAGCCGCATATCGTCCATGCAGTCCAAAATCAGATAGCTGACTTCGTTGACGCCGTTTTCGCCCTCCGGGGTAATGCCGCCGGTGTTGATGTTGACAAAATCGGTGTAGGTGCTGCTTTCCTTTAGGGTGATGCCTACCTTCGGAGGCGCCGGCTGGTTATTGAACTTTACCCAGAGGCATTCCAAAAGTTCCAACGCTTTTTCTCTGTCCAAAGTGCCAGCTTCGGTGTCTTTGCGATAAAAAGGGATCAGATGTTGATCCAGTCTGCCCGGAGAAAACGCGTCCCAGTTGTTCAACTCCCCAGTAACACAAATGTGCACAAACCAGTACATCTGAATGGCCTGCCAGAAAGTCTGCGGCGCATTCCTTGGAACGACTTTACAGTTTTCGGAAATCTGTAAAAGTTCTCCTTTGCGCACCTCGTCGGATTCTTTTTCTGCAAGCTCTGCCGCATAAACTGCGTATCTCTCTCCCAAAGCGATAATGCCCTCACACGCCAGCTTCATACCTTTCAGCTCGTGCTCTTTGGCAAGGGCATCAGGGTCATTATAATAGTCGAGATTTTTTAAGGCCGCCTCAATTCTCTCCATGCGTGCGCCGAAGCCTTCTGTATAAATCCCATTGCCGCAGACCGTATGCCCCGGCCCTCTCTGCTCCATAAACTCTGTGAAAATACCTGCCTCATAAGCGTCCTTCCATTCCCGGCTCATGTGGTCCAGCAGCTTTTTTCTGATGGTCCGGTTCTGCCAGTAAGGAATGATTTCTTCCTGCAAAGCAAATGCCGCCTCGTCCACGGAAAAGTTGATTAAATCCCTGTCGTTCATCACCTGCATGTCTTCCATGCTGTGACAGCAAAGCTCCGGAAAAGTCGGCGCACCCTGCGGCGAAGCGCCTTTTTCCCCTACAATCAGCTCGCCCTCGCCGATGTAAAGACTCTTTTTCTCGCAGTAATCTTTCAGGGTCTGACCCCGCAGCTCCGGTACAGAAAGAACGCCTTCAAATTCTTTGTAGGTTTCCGTCATAATCTTCGCCCGCTCCATATCGATGTATGGCTGGGTCGTTACGCTTTTTTCCCTCAGCTTCTGAACTCTTTCGTTCATTCCTCTTTTTTCCATTTTAACCTCCTATTTTCACATTCGGAAAACCTTGCTCTGTCAAAATCCGCAGGTAGGTTTCCATCTCCGCCTCAGAGGGCGGTGTAAATATATCATCGTAGCTTGCTCCAAGCTGTCTGTATTTGTCTTTTCCGTAATCGTGGTAGGCAATCAAATTGATCTGTCCCGGCATAACCTGATTTTCCTTAAGCCATGCTGCGATGGCTTTGATTTCCTCCGCAGAAGCATTGACCGGCTTTACAAGAGGCAGCCTGAGCCAAATCTTCCCACCGGCCTTTGATAATTTCCGCAGATTTTCCAGAATCAGGTCGTTGGAAACGCCGGTGTACTGCCTGTGTTTCTCACCGTCCAAGGCTTTCAGATCGTATAAAAAGGTATCCACATAAGGCAGAATTTCCGCAAAGGACTCCCAGGGCGCAAAGCCGCAGGTGTCGATGTTGACTGAAATCCCTGCATCCGCAAGGGATTTTACAAGGTTTTTTCTGTACCGGCTTTCAATGGACATGACCTCACCGCCGGAAAGGGTCACCCCGCCGCCGGATTCCTCATAAAAGATCTGATCCTGCTCCAGCATTTTAACCAGCCTTTCGATTTCGCAGTTTCTGCCTACCCGCTCGATAGCCTGATGATTGCACGCCTCTGCACACTTGCCGCACTTTCTGCAGCGATCCATATCGAGGCAGACGCCGTCTTCATCCACGCTGACTGCTCCGATTCCGCAGGCTTTGATACAGCTGCCGCACCGAACGCACCGCTCCTTAAACACACGAAGCTGTCTGTCGGGATTCTGCGTCTCCGGGTTGTGACACCACTTGCAGGTAAGGGGGCAGCCCTTGAAAAAAACCATCGTGCGAATGCCGGCCCCGTCGTGAATGCAGTATTTCTGAATATTGGTAATATATGCCATGATTATTTCCTCTTTTTTTCTCTCGGTTATGCTATGGCTCAAGGTGTGTTGAACCAAAGTTTGTACCGTAGTCTAATTATAGCACCGATTCTATTTTGCTGTCAACAGTTCTTGCAAATCATTCGTATTATTTTGCACGTTACAGAATTATTTTTTACTATTTTTATAAAATTTTGCAAAATATATATATTTTTTGTCTAACCTCTTGATATTTCACAAGAAATTTGTTAAAATGTGAGTAGAATAATAAGAGAGGAACAATTATGGCAAACAGTATCACTTTATCTGAACAGATTTACGACGAACTCTATCACGATATCACCGATCAAAGACTGGTTTGCGGGCAGAAGCTGACTCTGAAAATGCTAAAGGAGCGTTTTAACGTAAGCCATACGCCAATTCGTGAGGCGCTGACCCGTCTTTCCGAGAACGGTCTGGTTACCTACTATTCCAACTGCGGTGTCACAGTAAGACAGTTTACAGAAAGTGACATTCGCCAGATTTTTCAGCTGATTGGGGAGCTGGACGCTTTGGCAATTCAATTCTGTAAAAACTCTTTCTCTGAAGCTCCTCTGATCTTTGAACTGGAGCAGATTCTTAAAAAAGGAAATGCCCTGCTGGCGGAGAACAAAATCACCGAGTGGAAGGAATACTCCGAGGAATTTCACATTGCCTTTTACCGTCACGCACAGAACGACTATCTCAACGATGCTGCAAAAAAGCTGCGCTCTCAGGTAGAGGTTCTTTCCTGCCTTTACTATCAGCCGGTCAATGTAGACGAGATTAACCTGCGCCACGGTGAAATTTTCCAGTGTATCAACGGCGGAGATTTTGACGGCGCTGCCGAGCTGATGCGAAAGCACCTGCAGTTCGACATGGTGTACGCACTCAACGCTTATCAGGAATATCAGAAGAAAAACAGTTAAAAAGACGAGCTGCCTCGAAGATGTGAGACAGCTCGTTTTGTTTTAGATTTCTATATTAAGTTCACAAACCGAGTACAGCGCAGCTTTTCCCGCAAGCTTCACCCGTTTTCTTCTTTTACTGTAAAAGCCGTTTCGGACAGGTTATTTTCTACCGTAATCTGCATCATCATCTCATCAGAAAGCCACTGATTCAATACGCAGACCGCCGCAGGATTCCCGCCGAATATCCGGTCTGTAAACGCATCTACCACATATTGTTTTATCATAATCGTTGTTTCCTTCCGGTTTATTATCTGATTCTATCATAGCACAAACATTTTGCAAAATCCTTTCTGATTTTGTCTGCGATTTGATTATTTTTAAGTTCTATGATAAAATATGATTCAGATTAGTTTTAAAGAACAAGAGGAGTACGATGAGCAACAAAACGACTTTATCAGAACAGATTTATCAGGAATTATTTCAGGATATCACCACCCAAAAGTATATGTTTGGACAAAAATTGACCCTCCACGATTTGAAGAATCGCTTTCAGGTCAGCCAGACGCCGGTTCGTGAAGCCCTTACCCGCCTTATCGAGGACGGACTTGTCAACTATTACTCCAACCTGGGTGTTGCCGTGGCAACTTTTACCGACTCGGATATTCGAGAGCTTTATCAGTGTATCAGCGAGTTTGACGCTTTGGCGATTTTATTCTGCAAAAATTCTTTTTCTACTGCACCGCTTATTTACGAGCTGGAAAAGATTATCGAAGCCGGTGACAAATATCTGGCAGCAGGTGACATTGATCGCTGGAGGCTTTACTCTGACGATGTTCACACCGTTTTTTACCGCCATGCTCAAAACCATTATCTGGATGAATCGGCGAAAAAGATACGGGCTAAAATTTTCTTTTTTTCCAATATGTACTATTACGATGATCCTGTCCACGTGGAAAATATTCACATGGGTCACACCCAGATTCTGGAAAACGTCAAAGCCGGTGATTTTGATGAGGCAGCAAACATCATGCGCCTTCACCTGCAGTACAACATGGTTTACGCCCTCAACGCCTACCACAAAGCGCCAAAAGCCATTGACACGTTCAAGTAATCTTTCAGTAATCAATAGGCAGCTGTTTCAAATTTTTATGGAGAAAATTTTTTTGAGACGATTGACATATAGCTTTCTATCGCTTATAATATACATACAATTATAAAGGCAAACCTGCCGTGAGGCAGCGACGCAAAGCTATAGGGTCTTGTCCTCTCGGCAAGACAGCCAGTTGCAATTTACAGATGGAATACTTTGTTAAATGTTACATGACATCTATAGCCTTGCGTTTCACCGCAAGGTTTTTTTATTCCATACGGTAAATGCCTAAATAAAATCTATATAAAGGAGGAAATCTTGCCAAACCCGGTGAAAACCGGCGACGGAAAGCTAAAGGGCCTTACCACCCCATGGTTGGCAGCCAGCTGTCCGGGTACAGAGACTACCCGGTAAAAGCGGAAATTACCGCAAGATGGGGAAACTATGAAGAAATTCAAGAAAGCAGCAAGTATCACCCTTGCCCTGCTCTTAGTGCTGGGAATGGGAAATATTTCTGCACTGGCAGCTGATGAAACGCTGCTCAACACAGAGGAAACATCTAGCGTGTCTGCACCTTTAGACAGTGTAGATAACACCGCTGATCCTTCCTCTGACAACACAACCGATGATTCACAGAATCCGTCAAATCCCACTGATGAAGACGGCAAT
>JAAGKN010000131.1_pt1 | contig 56539 bp, 69 predicted proteins | sample 6206371 | NCBI WGS metagenome assembly JAAGKN01 (sample SAMN11533720, study PRJNA540317) | gut metagenome | isolation source: fecal pellets from male and female animal of same cohort | host: Peromyscus leucopus | place: USA:CA | collected 2017
GTAGTTTCTGATATTATTGAATAATCAAAACTTAAAGTATTGATATACAAGAGTTTCCCAATATAAAAGGGAAACTCTTTTTTTATTTTAAGAGTTTCCCTTTTATTTATAACTTTATTCCTTATTAAATATTTTTATATACTTGAAGGTTCTAAAACAGATTTATTTCTTTTTTTCATTTTAGATTTCATATACGAATTTGCCATATTAGTTACCATATCAATTTTAAAAACAGAATTTGGATTAGCAAATTCAAAAGATGATTTAAAATGTTTAGAAAGTTTTGTTATTAAATCTTGATTAAAAATTATTTCCAAAGACTCTGGAAAATATAATCCATATATTAAGGATACTTTTCTAACAAAATCATCAGACTTACTACGCATATCAGCTGTTTGAATGCACTTGTGAGCCATAAAATCATCAAAAACTTTATCACTTATTTTATCTGTTGGTTTATGTGTACCATCAAATACTATTTCTGGATTAGACTGAATAACTTGAGTATAAATATCAATTTTATCTGCATCTCTTATAATTTTTGACATTTGTAATGCTTTTCCTGATACAGATTGATCTATTTCAAATTTATTGTGATTTTCTATGGCTGTTTTAATAATTTCATCATATTGGTCATCTTCAATAAACTCACGAATTAATCCTTTATTAAATAATTGTTCTGAACTAAAAATTGCATGATTAATACTTTTTGCATCTACAAAAGTATTATATATTTTTGCCTGCTCAAAACGACCAATATCATGTAAAAGACCTATTAGTACAGCTAAATTTGTATCATCTTCTGAAAGATTTAAAGATTTAGCTAAAAATAAGCAGTTTTTCATTACACGTTTTGTATGAGCTACTTTCAAATTTATTCTTTCTGTATCTGGATAATTTTGTCTATATTCATTAAATGCATCAATTGCTTTTTTTAATTCAACCATAAATATTCACCTCTAAAAAATTATAACATAAGTTATAAAAAAAAACCATAAATAATAAATTTATATTAAATACTTGATAAAGTGTAAGAATTTATGTATTATATATAAGTATAAATGTACAATTACTAGCATATAAATTGAAAAAATATTATAAAACTGAATTAATGGTCAAATTACTAAAAAAGTATTGATTTTTTTGCGTAAAGCAAATAAAATATTAATGTCCAGTAGATATAATCTAAAGGAGGATAAAATAGTGAAAATATTATTAGATGCAATGGGAGGAGATAATGCACCAGATGCAGTTATTAAAGGTGCAGTAAAAGCAGCAAAAGAAATAGAATCAGAAATCATTTTAATTGGTAATGAAGAAATTATAAATTCAAAAGTAAAAGAATTTTATGGAAAAGATAAAATTTCTGATGTAACAAGTAAAATTACAATTAAACATACTACAGAAACAATTGAAATGGAAGATACTCCAACTGTTGCAATAAAACACAAAAAAGATTCTTCTATGGTAGTAGGATTTAAAATGCTAAAAGAAGGTGAAGGAGATGTATTTATTTCTGCTGGAAATTCAGGAGCATTATTAACAGGAGCAACACTACTTGTTGGAAGAATTAAAGGAATTGATAGACCAGCAATAGCACCAATGCTACCAGCTTATAAAAAAAGTTTTATGCTTATGGATGCTGGAGCAAATACTAATTGTAAACCTTTAAATTTAGTTCAATTTGCTCAAATGTCTACAATATATTTAAAAAATACTTTTGGAATAGAAAATCCAAAAGTTGGATTATTAAATATAGGAACTGAAGAAACAAAAGGTAATGATTTAGTAAAAGAAACATATAACTTACTTAAAGAACATGCAGAAGAATATGGTGTTAATTTTATAGGAAATGTTGAAGGAAGAGATTGCTTTTCAGGTGAAGTTGATAGTGTTATTACAGATGGTTTTACAGGTAATGTATTTTTAAAAACAACAGAAGGTCTTGGAAAACTTGTAAAGAGAAATCTAACAGAAAGTTTAAAAAGAAATATCCTTACAACTATTGGTGCAATACCTTGTCTGCCAGCTATTAAGAAATTTTCTAAAACAATGGATTATAAAGAATATGGTGGAGCATTATTTTTAGGAGTAAAAAAACCAGTTGTTAAAGCTCATGGAAGTAGTGATGAATACTTATTCTATTTTACTCTAAAACAAGCTGAAAACTTTGTAAAAAGTGGAGCTGTAGAAAAAATGAAAGATGAATTTGAAAAAAGATAAAAAATACTTGACAATTCATTTAACATATAATAAAACTAGAGTATATTTTTGATGAATATTAAAAAGGAGGTATAATATATATGAATACTGAGGAAGTTTTTGAAAAAATAAAAGAAATTATTGTTGAACAACTTGGTGTAGCTGAAACTTCAGTAACAATGGAAGCATCTTTTATAGATGATTTAGGTGCAGATTCTTTAGATATAGTTGAATTAGTTATGGCTTTAGAAGAAGAATTTGATATTGAAATTCCAGATGCAGATGCAGAAAAAGTTGTTACTGTAGGAGACGTTGTAGAATATATCAAAGAAAACGTTTAATAATTAAAATAAAGAAGGAAGTAAATGGGAACAAAAATGTTCTTATTTACTTTTTTTGCTATAAATGGTAATGTTTAAAATACTTGCTATTTTATGTAAAGTGCCGTATAATATAAATGTAGTTATAATAATATAGTTCAAATCATTTATGGAGGAGAAACAATATGAAAACAGCATTTGTACTTTGTGGAATAGTAGTTGTAACCGTGTGCATAATTTTTTATATTAACCATTCTGAAGCGATTGAAGAAATAGTTGGTTGTGCATTATGGTTACCAGTGTTTTTTATTACAAACTTAATACAGAAGGAATATAAAATGTTAATTGCAGATTTTTATTATTGTCCTTTAAAAAGATATTTTGTCCGGTATTCAAACAAATTAGTAATTGATTTGATGTTACCAGGTAACCTAGAGTTGCAGTATTGTAAGGGACATATTATTAAGCATCCTGACATTAAGGAAATCCCTATATCTACTCAGAAAATATTGTTTGAGTGTGGGTTATTGAAGACAGTAATATATGATTGAACAAAAAAAATGAATAATTTCAAAAAAACTGCCTCGAAAGAAACTAAAAAAGAGTTCTTCGAGGCAATTTTTTATAATAGTAACATCTTGTAAATAATAATAAATAATGATAAAATGAGAAATAATATCAAAGGAGGTGAGCTTATGGATGAAAATTTAAATAAGTTACAAGAAGAAATAGGATATAACTTTAAAAATGTAATTCTTTTAAAAACAGCATTAACACATACATCTTATGCTTATGAACATAAAGTTAAAAGTTATGAAAGATTAGAATATTTAGGAGATAGTATTTTAGAATTTATCAGTAGTGAATATTTATTTCAAAATTATGAAAATTTATCAGAAGGAGAAATGACTAAAGTTAGAGCTTATAGTGTATGCGAAGATAGTTTATACCAAATTGCTTTAAAGCATAATTTTAGTGATTTCTTGTATTTAGGAAAAAGCGAAAGAGCAGCTAAGGATAATAAAAAAGCTATTTTGGCAGATACCGTTGAAGCAGTAATTGCAGCAATATATTTAGATTCTAGAGATATAAATATAGCTAGAAAATTTATTATTAACAATATAAAAGAAACAATAGAGTTTGCAAGTAAAAATGTGGGACTTAAAGATTATAAAACAGTTTTACAAGAAAAATTACAAGTAAATGGTGATGTTATTATACAATACAATATTATTAAAGAAGAAGGACCAGATCATAATAAAACTTTTACATCAGAAGTAACATTTAATGGAAAAGCTTTAGCTAATGGTACTGGAAGAAGTAAAAAAGCAGCTGAAATGGAAGCAGCAAGAAAAGCAATAGATATTCTAGAAGATGGAGGTATATAAAGTGAAAAATAAAAGACAATATATTATACCAATATTTGTACCACATTTAGGATGCCCTAATGATTGTACTTTTTGTAACCAAAGAAAAATTAGTGGTCAACTAAAAAATGTAACTGAAAATGATGTAAGAGATACAATAGAATTTTATTTAAAAATTTTAAAGAAAAAAATTCTTATATTGAAGTTGCTTTTTATGGAGGAAGTTTTACAGGAATAGATGTTGAAATTCAAGAAAAATTATTATCAACTGCATATGAATATATAAAAAATAAAAGTATAGATGGAATAAGAATTTCAACAAGACCAGATTATATTAATCGTGCTATATTAAAAAGATTGAAAAAATATAAAGTAAAAACAATTGAACTTGGTGTTCAATCAACAAACGATTATGTTTTAGAGTGCATGCAAAAGAGGTCATACATATGAAGATGTTGTCAAAGCATCTAAACTTATTAAAAAATTTAGATTTAATTTAGGTCATCAAATGATGGTTGGATTACCAGAAAGCTCACTACAAGATGATTTAAATACAGCAAATGATTTAATTAAATTAAAACCAAAAATGATAAGAATTTATCCTGTACTTGTAATAAAAGATACAGAATTAGAAGAAGAATATAAAAATGGAAATTATGAACCATTAACAGTAAATCAAGCAGTTGAAAGATGTAAAGAACTATGTTATTTATTTGGAAAAAAGAAAATAGATATAATTCGTATAGGTTTGCAAAATACAGATACTATTTGTTCTCCAACTAATAGAAGGAAGTGAAGTTGTAGCAGGACCATATCACGAAACATTTAGACAATTAGTAGAATCTTCAATTTATTATGATACTATTATTCAAAAAATAAAGAAATTAAATACAAGAGCAAAAGAAATTACTATAACAGTAAATCCTCAAAATGTTAATAATGTTGTAGGATATAAAAGAGAAAATATTATAAAAATTAAAGAAATGTATGATTTAGATGTTCAAGTAAAACAAGATATAAAACAACCATTAGAAAAAATTGATATTGAAGTATCTAAAAAATTTAAAGATTTTATAGATGATAAAGAAAATATAAATCAAAAAGAAAAAATAGAATATATGTATAAAAAGATAAAAAACACTGATACTATTAGTATGAGTGTTTTTAAATTTTTTTATGAATTATTTTAATACTAATTGGATGTTTACTTGCTGCATTTGGAACGTCTGAATTTTTATTCCAAATCAATTATCTAGTGGTGGATTTGCAGGTATTGCAACAATTATTTACTATTTATTTAATATTCAAATGGGAACTACTATATTAATATTAAATATACCATTATTTGTTATTGGATATTTTAAACTTAGGAAAAGGCTTTATAATAAAAACAATTATTGCAACTTTTTTATATTCAAAATTTATTGATATTTTTGAAAACTTTGGAGTATTTACAACAGATAGATTATTATCATGTTTATATGGAGGAATATTAATAGGAATAGGATTAGCACTTGTTCTAAAAGCTAATAGTTCAACAGGTGGAACAGATTTAATTGCATATATAATTCAAGATTTTAATAGTAATATAAAAATTAGTAATATAATTATGATTGTAGATATATTAGTAGTTTTTGCTAATATTATTACATTTAGAGAAATTGAAATTGGATTATATTCTGCAATAGCAATATTTATTGTTGGAAAAATGCTAGATATTGTATTTGAAGGTATTAATTTTTGTAAATTAATTTATATTATTTCAGATAAATCTGAAGAAATATTAGAATCAATTAATTTAGATGCTAATAAAGGAGCAACAGCTCTTTATGGAAAAGGAAGTTTTAGTAAGAAAAATAAAATGATAATAATGTGTGTTACAAAAAGAAGAGGCGTAGATAAAATAAAAATAGTATCCAAAAAAGTGGATCCAAGTTCATTTATAATAATTACTGATGCAAGAGAAGTATATGGATTAGGATTTAAAAATACTTAATTTGCATCTTTTATATCTGTATTACCTACTATGTAATCGATACTAGTGTTATATTCTTTTGCAAGTTTTATTAATATTTTTAATGGAACTTTTCTTTTTGAAGATTCATACAATGAGTATGACATACGAGAAATTTTTAATCTTTTAGAGATTTCTTCTTGTGTTAAATTATTTTCTAATCTTAATTCTTTAATTCTTTTATACATGTAGAAATTCTCCTTAAAACTATATGTATAATTATATAATCTTAAGGAAAATTTTACAATTAGGTATTTCGACATAATTTTTATCTTTATGCAGATATTAAATTTATTTTTGCTTTGGATCTGGATATTTTTCAAAAGTATCTGTTAATCCAACAATATAATCAATGCTTGTCTTATAATATTTGGCTAAAGCAGTTAATAAATCAACAGGAATATCTCTTTTTCCAGTTTCATATAAACTATATTGTGGTCTAGAAATTTTTAAAATTTAGATATATACTTCTTGTGTTAAATCATTATCTTCTCTTAAATCTTTAAGACGTTTTAAATACATTTTATACCTCTTACAACTTTGATATAATAATTTTATCATGTATTCAAACAAATACACTAAATGGTATTCGTTTGAATACTAAATATATGGTTTAAAATTCTATTGATTATTTAGTTAAAGTGTAATAAAATACAAGTGATAGATTATAAAATAGAAAGGTTATATATACGTGAAAAAATATATTATAGAAAATCAAGAATCTTTTAAATTGGAAGATATATTTGATTGTGGTCAATGTTTTAGATGGAATAAACAAGAAGATGGTAGTTATATTGGTGTAATAAAAAATGCTGTAATAAAAGTAGAGCAAAATAATAATAAAATAATTTTTTCAGGAGAATCAGATGGAAATTTTGAAGATACTATTAATTATTATTTCGATTTAAATACTAATTATTCAGAATATAAAAATAAATTATCAAAATAGATGAATACTTATATGAAAGTATTAAATTTGGAGAAGGCATTAGAATTTTAAAACAAGATTTATGGGAATGCATTATTTCATTTATAATTTCAGCTAATAATAATATACCAAGAATAAAGAAAATAATAGAAAGAATGTCTGTAGCTTATGGTGAAAAAATAGAATTTGATGGAAAAGAATATTATAAATTTCCAACTCCAGAAGCTTTATCTAATGCTTCAGTTCAAGATTTAAGGGAACTAGGATTAGGATTTAGAGATAAAAGAATTTATAATACAACTAAAATGATATTAGAAAAACAAGTAGATTTAGAAAAAATAGAAAAAATGGAAAATACAAATTTAATGAGAGAAGAATTATTAAAACTTGATGGAGTAGGACCTAAAGTTGCAGATTGTATTTTATTATTTGCCTTAAAAAGATTAGATGTTTTTCCAATTGATGTATGGGTTAGAAGAGTAATGAATGATTTATATATTCATAATGAAGATGAAGAAAAAGTTAATAAAAAAGAATTACAAAAATTAGCAGACGAAAAATTTGGTAATTTATCAGGCTTAGCTCAACAATATCTTTTTTATTGGAAAAGAGAAACAAGTGCTTAGGAGAAAAATATGAAAAAATTAATTAATAATATATTTACATTTATTTTATTAATAGTAAGTATAATAATTTTTTGTGTAACACTCTACTTTTGCTTGGATGTTTTTGAAATAATTGATATACCTGAAAAGTATAGTTTGGTATCACTTTTCTATTCAAAAATAGAAGTTATATCATCAAATTCAGATTTATTAGAAAATATTTTGCAAGATGAAAATTCAAGAAAAATTGTAAGAGTTGAACGAGAAACTTTAGCAGAATCTGCAGAAAATCCAGAGTTTTGGTCACAACTTGAACAGCAACAAAAAAATCAAGAAAATATAGAAATGGATGAAAATATTACTCCTCAAAATTTCTATTATGAGCAATTGGATGAATATGCAAAAATTATTTATGATGAATTAAATGCACATTTAGGAGAATTAAAAACAGGTATATATACAGCAGATTTTGGATTAACTTTTGATGAATTATTACATCAAGAAATGGAGATGAAACTCTAAAAAATTCATTTCAACTTGCTATAAATGCATTAACATTTGATAATCCAGATTTATTTTATTTAGATGTTACAAAACTGTATTTATTAACAGAAGTAACAACAAGAGCTTTTTCTAAAAAATATGAAGTAACTATAGGACCAAATGGAGAAAGCTATTTATCTAGATTCATTTCCAAATGAAAAATCTGTAATAACTGCAATTAATATGATAGAACAAGAAAAAAATAATTTAGTAACTCAATGTCAAAATAAAAGTACAGTAGAAAAAATAAGAATAGTACATGATTATTTAGTAGATACAACAGAATATGATTTAAAGCTGGAGAAAATATTTATAATGTTTATGGAACATTAGTAAATAAAAGATCTGTATGTGAAGGATATGCAAGAAGCTTTAAATATGTTATGGATGATTTAAATATTCCATGTATAATAGCATGTGGGATAGGAAAAAACAGTGTAGGTGATGCTGAAAGCCATGCATGGAATTATGTTCAAGTAGATGATAACTGGTATGCAATTGATGTTACTTGGGATGATCCAGTACCAACAGGACCTGGAATAATATCAGAAGATAGAAGAAGAGAAGCAAAAAATGAGTACTTCTTAAATGGAGCAAATAAATTTTTTGAAGATCATTTTGAAGATGGAAATATAGTTGGAGAGGCAAACTTTAAATATCCAACTTTAAGTGTAATAAATTATAAATAAAAGGAAAATTTATGAAATTAAATATAGTTTATGGTAGAAGCGGAACTGGAAAAAGTGAATATATTTATAAAGATATTACTAAAAAAATAGGAACTAAAAATATTTTTCTTATAGTTCCAGAACAATGTAATCTTTCAGCAGAAAAAAAGCTTTTTGAAATATCTCAAAAGAATTGTTTAATTGATGTTGAAGTTTTAACATTAAGTAGAATGGCATATCGTGTAGCAAATGAAATAGGTGGCATAAATTGCCACCTTTCAAAAGCTGGAAAAGATATGCTTATTTTTGATTTAATTTCTAAAGAAAAATCTAATTTAAATTTTTTGGGAAAATCAGAAAAAAATATAGATATAGTAAATAGAATGTTTACAGAATTTAAAAAGCATAATATAGGTGTTCAAGATTTAAAGCAAGCAAGCATTGAAGAAAATTATACAAATTGAAATTAAATGATATAACTACTCTTTATGAAAAGTATGAAGAGAAATTATTTAACAATTTTATAGATGAAAATGATAGTCTAACAATTCTAAATGAAAATTTAGATAAAACAACTATGTTTGACAATACATTGATTTATATTGATGAGTTTTTAGGATTTACTCCTCAAGAATATAATATTTTTGAAAAATTAATAAAAAAAGCAGAAGAGATAACAGCTTGTATTTCTACAGATACTTTAGAAAATAATATTCCAAAAGAAAATGATATATATTATTTTAATAAAAAATATGCAAATAAACTTATAGAAATTGCACAGAGAAGTGGAGCAATTGTAGATAAAATTAGATTAGATACAACATATAGATTTAAAAATAAAGAACTAAAGTTTTTAGAAGAAAATTTATATAGGTCTAATAAAAAATATGTAGACAAAACAGAAAATATAAAAATATTTTTAGCAAGTAATCCATATTCAGAAATGGAATATGTTGCACAAAATATCCACAATTTGGTTAAAAATTGTGGATACAAGTATAACGAAATTGGAATTATTGCAGAAGATTTAGAAAAATATTCAGAAGATGGTAAAGCTATTTGTAATAAATATGATATTCCATTATTTGTTGATGAGAAAAAAGAATTAAATCAAAATATTTTAATTAAATTTATTTTAGCTATATTAGATATATTTGCAAAAAATTGGTCTTATGAAGCTGTATTTAATTATTTAAAAATTGGATTATTAGATATAGAAAATGAAGATATATATAACTTAGAAAATTATTGTATTAAATGGGGAATAAAAGGAAGCAAATGGCAAAAAGAATTTTCTTATGAACAAATTAATGATAAACAAGAAAAAATAGAAAATTTAAGAAAAAAAATTGTACATCCATTAATTGAATTTAAGACAAATATTTCATCAAATAGAACTGCAACACAAATAACAAAAGAAATATATAAATTTATAATAGATAATAAAATTAATGAAGTATTAGATAAAAAATTAAAAAATATAATAATATTGAAATTTCAGATGAATATAATACAAGTTATAAATTATTAATTAGTGTTTTAGAAGATATAGTATAGTATTTAAAGATGAAAAAATTACTTATGAAAAATATAAGGAATTACTACAAGTTGGTCTAAACTCATGTGAACTTGGAAAAATACCAGCAACTCAAGATCAAGTTACTTTTGGAGATACAGAAAGAACAAGAAGTAATAAATTAAAAGCTGTTTTTGTAATTGGAATTAATGATGGAACATTTCCAAAAGTTAATAAAGTGGAAGGATATTTAAATGATAATGATAGAGATATTTTATTAAATTCTGGTATAGAACTTGCCAAAAATTCTAAAGATAGTTTATATGAAGAGCAATTTAATATATATAGAACATTAACTACTCCAGAAGAAAAATTATTTTTATCATATTCATCTTCAGATAAAGAAGGTGCTTCTATTAGACCATCAATTTTAATAAAAAAAATAACTAGAATATTTCCAAATATTTCTATTGAAAGTGATGTTGTAGAAAAAAGATATTTTATATCTAATAGTAAAGCAACTTTTGAAGAGGCACTAAATTTATATAAAGAATATCTTGATGGTAAAGAAATATACAGAAGAATGGAAAGATATATTAAGATATTTTTATAAAAAAGATAAAAATAGATTTAAAAGAGCAATATCTGGAATATATTATACAAATAAGGCTCAAAATATTTCAGAAGAAAATATAGAAAAAATGTATGGTGGAACTTTAAAAACTAGTGTATCAAGATTAGAAAGTTATAGAAAATGTCCATTTTCTTTTCATCTTACATATGGTTTAAAATTAAAAGAAAAAGAAGAATTAAAAATAGAAGCAATAGATACAGGTTCTTTTATGCATGAAGTAATAGATACATTTTTTAAAGAAATAAGTGACCAAAATTTAAATTTAAAAGAAATTACAGATGAAGAAATTTTGAAAATAGTAAATAAAATTATTAGTGAATTACTTGAAACAAGTAGATATTATATATTTTCTAGTTCAGCAAAATTTAGATTATTAACTAGAAGATTAAAAAAAGTTGTTTATAAATCTATTTGTTATATAGTATATTCTTTAAAATATAGTGATTTTCAATTTTGGAAATGAAATTGAATTTTCAAATACTGGAAAATTTAAAACAATAACTTTAGAAGTAGATGGTAGAAAAGTTGAAATTACAGGAAAAATAGATAGAGCAGATACTGCTCAAATAGATGATAAACAGTATGTTAGAATTATAGATTATAAATCATCAAGTAAAGATTTAGATATGAATCAAGTTTTATTTGGATTGCAAATACAACTTATAACATATTTAGATGCACTTTGTGAGCAAACAGATTTAGATCCAAGTGGCGTTTTATATATGGGATTAATAGATAATATAGTAAAAAATGCTAAAAATCTTACAGATGAAGAAATAGAAAATAAAATTAGAAGTAATTTTAAAATGAAAGGTTTAATTTTAGCGGATATTTCAGTTGTTAGAACAATGGATAAAAAACTACAAACTGGTTCGTCAGATATCATTCCAGTTTATATAAGTAAAGATGGAGAAATAAGTGAAAAAAAATCTAGTGTAATTAGTAAAAAAGATTTTGATGAATTACAGCTTCAAGTTAAAAATATTATAAAACAAATTTCTTATGAAATTTTAAAAGGAAAAATTGATATTAAGCCGTATAATTATAAAAAGAAAACAGGATGTGATTACTGTAAATATAAAACAATTTGTATGTTTAATACTAATATAAAAGATAATGAATATAATTTTGTATAATAGGAGATGATTTTTTTGGAAATTACAAGACCTACAATAATGGAAGTTGATTTAAAAGCATTTGAACATAATATAAATCAAATAAAAAAATATGTTGGAGAAAATGTAAAATTAATGCCAGTAATAAAAGCAAATGCATATGGAACATATATAAATAAAGTAAATGAAATGCTAAACAAATTTGATATAGTTGCTGTTGCAACTGTTGATGAAGCAGTAGAATTAAGAATGCAAGATTATGAAAAAGAAATTTTTGTACTAAATCAACCTTATAAAGACGAAATTGAAAAAATAGTAAAATACAATATTACTATTGGAGTAAGTTCAGATAGTTTTGTTGAAGAATTAGGAAAAATAGATGCTACAGTTACTGTGCATATAGAAATTGGAACAGGTATGGGAAGAACTGGAATAAATCCAAAAAGAGTTGAAGAATATATAAATAAGATTAAAAGTTTTAAAAATATAAAAATTGAAGGAATTTATACTCATTTATCATCAGCAGATTCTGATGAAGAATATACTAAAAAACAATTATATTATTTTGAAAACTCAGTAGAAAAAGCAAAAGAAATTTTAGGTGAAATAAAATATATTCATTGTAATGCTTCAAATGGTATTTTGAATTTTACAGAAAGCTCTCATAACTTAGTAAGACCAGGAATGATTATGTATGGTTATGAACCATTTGACGGAGCAAAAGAAAAAATGAATTTAAAACCTGTTTGTAAATTAAAATCAAGAATTACATTTTTAAAAGAAGTAGAAGAAGGCGCATCAATTGGATATTCTAGAACATTTATAACAAAAAGAAAAACTAAAGTTGCAACAATTCCAATAGGATATGCAGATGGACTAAAAAGAGCACTTTCAAATAAAGGTCATGTATATATTAAAGGACATATAGTACCAATAATAGGTAGTGTTTGTATGGACGGATTTATGGTTGATGTGACAGATTTAGATGATATTGAAGTAGGTGATGAAGTTTATATTTGGGATAATGAAAATATAACTTTAGAAGAGGTAGCAGAATCTGCTGGTACAATGAACTATGAAATGATGTGTACAATATCAAGTAGAGTTCCAAGAGTGTTTATTTAAATAGGAGGATATCATTGATTACAAGTAATGATAAAATAATTTGCAAAGAATATAAAGGACTAGAATATATACAATTTAAAAAGTTGTTAGATTTGGGCATCAAACACGCATATACTTTAAAAGGAGAAAATACAAATTTTAGAAGCGGATCAAATGAAGAAAAAGAATGCTATTCTAAAATTTATGAAGCTCTTAATTTAGATGTTAATACATTAGTAAAACCTTTACAAAATCATTCAAGTAATGTTAAATGTATAGATAAAGTTTTAAAAAAAGAAGAACTTCCTAACACAGATGGATTAATAACCAATAAGAGTGGAATAGCCTTAACAACAACTAATGCAGATTGTATATTGCTACTTTTCTATGATCCAATAAAAAAAGTTATTGCTAATATTCATTCTGGTTGGAAAGGTACTTTTCAAAAGATTGGAGAAAAAGCAGTTGTTAAAATGATTACAAATTATAGATGCAATCCAGAAGATATATATTGTTTTATATGTCCAAGTATTCGTAGATGTCATTTTGAAGTAGATGAAGATGTAAAAGATTTATGTGAAGATATATTTTCTTTTACAGGAAAAACAAAAGATTTTATTGAAAAAGGTAAATTAGTAGATGGTAAGCAAAAGTATATGATAGATACAGTTTTAATAAATAGAAATTTTATTAAAGAACTTGGATTAAAAGATGAAAAAATTATTGATTGTGATATTTGTAGTGTATGTAATTCAGATAAAATCAATTCATATAGAGTAGAAGGAAAAGAATTTAAATTAGCAACAAGTATAATTAGTTTATAAATAGGATGTGAAAAAATGTACGAAACATTAAATGAAATAAATGAAGAAGTAAAAAAATGTACTAAATGTGGTTTGTGTCAAAATAGAACTAATACTGTATTTGGAGTTGGAAATGAAAATGCAGATATAATGTTTATAGGAGAAGGTCCAGGAGCAGACGAAGATAGAGAAGGAGAACCTTTTGTTGGAAAAGCTGGAAAACTTATGAATCAAGCTTTTCAGGGACTAGGAATTTCTAGAGAAAAAATTTATATAGCAAATATTGTTAAATGTAGACCACCAAATAATAGAAATCCAGAAAAGAAGAGGCAAATGCATGTCTTGATTATTTAAGAAATCAAGTAGTGTTAATAAAACCTAAAATAATAGTTTTATTAGGAAATGTTGCTTTAAAAAATATTTTAGGAGAAAATTATGGAATAACAGCTTCTAGAGGTAAATGGATAGATAAAAAAGGAATATTATATATGCCAACTTTTCATCCAGCAGCATTACTTAGAGACGATAGCTAAAAAAATAGATTTTTGGAATGATTTAGAACTTGTGATAGAAGAAGCAAGTAAACAAAATTTAATTATGTAAAAGTTAAGAATGTAAAAAAGTTTCAGTTTTAAGTATATAAATAATAAAAGTTACTATATGAATTTTTTTAAAGTTTTAGCCCAATATTTTTGAAATAAATTTCAAAAAATTGGTGCCCGCCATTTAGGCCCAGAACTTTCAAAAAATTATATAGTAACTTTTATTTATAGCATAAAAATTTAACTGAAACTTTTTTTCTCGATTTTTAATTAATTTTCTTTTCTCGTACTGTTTCTTCAACTAACAATTTTAATTTACTAAATAATTGTTTAAAAAATTGAAATCCAAATTTTTTTTCTTCTATAAAATCTAATTCATTTGTAAGAGAATCTATAGTAGAAATATTTCCAAATTTTAAAATAAATTCTTTTTTCTCATCAGCTTTTGCAATCATATCAACATAAAATTCATTATAAAAATTATAATCTTTAGTAGATATAATTAAATGTTTAAAATTATATAATTTATATTGAAAGTTTTTTACATCTTCTAATGTTCTTATTGAATTTAATTCTGCATTAAAACAACTATCTAATATTATATTTTGTGTTTCTAATGTTTTTTCTAAAATTATTTTTTTTATATCATCAATTCTTGAATTTATTTTTTTTAATTTTTTAAATCTTTTACATCTTCTGAACATAAAGATTGTTTATAAATTTCATTAGATAATTTTGATTCATATTCAAAAATTAAATCAAAATTTTTTTCTATTTTTACATAAGCTTTAGGATTTGATTTTGCAATAAAAGTGTTTTTAAAAACATCATTACAGTATAAAGTACTATAATATAGAGGATAAGAACCAGTAAAATAAATCATTTCATTAAGAAGTGCTGTTTGAATTGGATAATAATCTGGACTTTCTGTAGAAAGTTCCATATTATAATATTTTACATTATCTAATTCAGTTCCCATAGTAGTAGCTGCCATAAGTTGAACTGCTGCTTCATTTAAAGCCATTCCAGTATTAGGGGTTGTTTCTAAGTTATATAAACCTAAACGTAATAATTTTCCATGACTATTAGTATAAGTTTGTATATAATGTAAACATTCGTGAAATGCTAAAGTATTTAAATCTTGAAGATTCATATTTTTACTAAAATATATAGAATTATTTTTATAAAAGTATTTTGCCATTGCCATATCATTAGGCATATCTGCAATATACATATTTAATCTACAAATTGAAATAAATAAATCACTTTTGTTAAGATTATGTTCTGGAAAAGCAGCAACTAACTTTTCAGAAATATTTGAAGCGATAGAATTTATTTGCATAGTATCTAATTCACGTATTACTGTAATACCTTCCTTTTTTAATGTTGAATTTATACTCATCCAAAACTCCTTAAATCTTTAGTATATATATATTATACAACAAAAAAAGTAAATATACATATCATCTATATTAAAAGAATATTACAATTATATTACTATAACAATGTTAAAAAAATTTAATATACCAATATAGAAAATCTTTAAAAATTGTGCTTCCCATAAGGGAAAAAACGTGAAAAAACTTTTAAAATTGAATAATGGAAGGATGTAGGGTTGATTTAAGAAAAAATAATACCTATACTTATAATATATGAAATTAGAATGGATGAAAGATGGTGATGAAAATCCGAAAAAATAATAAGAAATTGTTAAAATTAATATTTGTTTCAACATTTACTATAGGAATAATGTGTTCAAGAAATTCTTTAGCAACAGAATTTGAAGCAAAGATTTCAGATGAATATAAAGAATGGATGAATTTAACAACAGAAGAAAAATCAGAAAGTTTTATGCCACAAACTGTATTTGGTGAAGCACCGTCAGAAATTTTAGAAAAATATAATTTTTCTACTGAAACTCCACGATTTATTTCATTATTCTTAGAAAACGGAAAAAATAATTTAGAAAACGTTTCTGCTCAAATTTCTCAATCAGAATATAGTTTAAACGAAAAAATGAATTTAAGAGTAGAAAATCAAAAATCAACTTCAGAATGCTGGGCTTTTTCAGCATTAAAATCACTTGAAACAAGTATTGCCATAGATAATAATAGTAGAAATTTATTAAATTTCTCGGAAAGACATATGGATTATGCTACCACTAAAACGTTTACAGATGGTGTTAATCCAATTGGATATAATAGAGAATTAGGTGGTGGAGGTTTGCCTGTTGTTGCAAATGGTTATTTAACTAATGGTACAGGAGCTGTATTAGAAGAAGATATGCCTTTTGAAGATAATGAAACTAAAGTTAGTATATCTCAAATTAATAAAATCCAGATACAATAGTTACAGACTATATAATATTACCAACAATAAATAAAGAATATACTAAAGATGAAAAGGGAAATACTACATCTGTAAAATATACAGATGCTTCTGGAAATAGATATACAGAGGACTCTTTAAAAGCAGCAAGAAACATTATAAAAGAGCATTTAGTTACAAATGGAGCAATAACATCAATAACAGCAGGAAACCAAGAAAAGTATTATGATATAAGTAATGTATTTGCAAGCTAATGCTTATAACTGTAATAGTACGTCAGAAAGAAGAGATCATGCAATTACAATAGTTGGATGGGATGATAATTATTCAAGAACTAACTTTAGAGAGGTAGCAAGGCCATCAAAAATGGAGCATATTTAGTATTAAATTCTTATGGAAGTGAAAACTTTGATCATGGATATATGTATGTGTCATATGAAGATTTCTTTATAGAAAGTGAAATATACGGTGTTCAATCAAGTAGTAAAGTAGATTATGACCAAATATATCAACATGATTTCTATGGTGGAGTTTTCCAAGTTACTGCTAAAGGTATGTCAACAGGATATTATGGAGTAACTTATAAAAGAAATACTCCCAAAAGTGAATATTTAAACCATGTTGGAGTAACATTAGCCAAATATTCTAATATAGAAATATATGTTAATCCAAAAGGAACAAACATGGAAATTAGTAATATAGTAAAAGTTGGAGAATCTAAAGAAACATTATCTCCAGGGTATCATAGAATAAAAATTGATCCAATAGAATTAGTTTCCGATGAATTTGCTATAGTTGTAAAACAATATAACGCTAATAGTGATTTTTGTTTCCAAGTTGAAGCTAGAGTAAATGGAACATCTTTTGGTAATGTTGATACAAGTGATAGAAGTTACTTTTCAGTAAATGGAAATACATGGCAAAAATTATCAACTCTTGGAGTTTCTGGAATTGATATGACAACAGCTGATGTATGTATAAAAGGATTTACAACAGAGGGACGTGAAATACCACCAGAAGAGCCAGATGAACCTGTTACACCGCCAGTAGAAGAACCAGATGAGCCAATTACACCTCCAGCAGAAGAACCAGATGAGCCAGTTACACCTCCAGCGGAAGAACCAGATGAACCAGTTACACCTCCGGTGGAAGAACCAGATGAACCAGTTACACCGCCAGTACAAGAACCAGATGAACCAACAGTTCCGCCAGTAGAGGAAGATAAGTTTTCTTCTACTAAATATACAATTAAAGAGTCATATATATTAAATATTACAGAAGAAACAAGTAAATCAGAATTTATTAAAAATATTTCAACTAATTTGGAAATGAAATTTTTTACAGAAGAAGATAAAGAAGTAACTAATAATGATGAATTAATAAAAACAGGAATGAAATTAAAATTATCTAATGGAAAAACTTATAATTTAATTATTAGAGGGGATATTAATAAAGATGGAAAAGTAACTTTAACAGATATTTCTAAATTGATTTTTCATTATAATGAAAGCAAAGGATATAATTAACAATAAAAATTCAATAAAAGCAGGTGATATGAATTTTGACGGGGAAATAACCTTAACAGATATTTCTCAACTTGTATTCCTTTATAATCATATATAATGTGTTATACAAATGTAATATAAAAATAAATAAATAGACTTGATTTTTATATACTTAAAAGTTATACTTAAGGAAAGGAGTGTTCAAATGAAAAAGAAGTTTTTAAAGATTGTTATTATAATGATGATGTTAACTTTAACTTATGCTACAATTGTTAATGCGTTAAGCTTTACAGCAACAATGGAAACAAACAGTCCTACAGTTGCAGAAGCAACTGAATTTACAGTTACAGTAAAAATATCAAATTTAGATGTAGGACAAAATGGTTTAAGTGGTTTAAGTGGTTATATAAAATATGATAAAGATGTATTTGAAACTATCAATGAATCAAGTATTGAAGGTATAAATGGCTGGGATGCTCAATATGCTAGCGACAGTTCTAAAATAACATTAACAAAAACAACATTTGTTAAAACAGAAGAATCTGTTTTCAATATCACATTAAAGACAAAAGCAGGTGTTTCTGGAAAAGAAGGCATAATACAATTTAATAATATTATGGGAACAAATAATGATACAGATGTATCTACAGCAGATATTTCTACAACTATTATGGTTGGAACAAATACAGGAAATACAGCAAATAGAACATCTAATGCAACTGGAAATACAATAATTCCTTTAGTTAATAATACTGCTAATAATACAAATGCAAGAAATAATGCAACTAATAGAGCTAACAACTCAATTTCTTTTGTTAATCAAACAAATACAACAGATGATGATATTCCTTATACAGGAGTTGAAGATAGTTTACCATTTTTAATGGTTGGGATAGTAATTTTAGCAATAGTATTTTACATTAAAATTGAGAGAATTAATAAAGAATTAAAATAAAGTAAAGGCACATAACAAAAAGTTATGTGCTTTTTTTATACAAAAAATAAAGAAAATACTATAAAAGGTTTGAAAAAAAATATATCATAATGTATAATATACGTACTATAAATATAAGGAGTGTTCAAATGAAAAAGAAAATTTTAAAATTAACTACTATAGCAATGTTATTAGTTATAACATATGCAACAATTGTTAGCGCATTAAGCTTAACAGTATCAATGGAAACAAATACTACTACAGTTGCAGAAGCAACAGAATTTACAGTTACAGTAAAGGTATCAAATCTAGATGTAGGAGAAAATGGAATAAATTCACTTACAGGTACTTTAAAATATAACAAAAATATATTTGAAGAAATTACAGAATCAAGTATAGAAGGATTAAACGGATGGAATTCTTCATATGAAAAAGACTCAGGAAAAATTGCATCAACAAAACAAAGCTTTGTAAAATCTGAAGAAGCAGTTTTTAATATAACATTAAAAACAAAATCAAATGTTACAGGTAAAGAAGGATTAGTAGAATTTACAGATATAAAAGCTCAAAATAGTGATTCACAAATAGATGCTCCAAACATTTCTGTAAAAATTAGTGTTGGAACTGAAACAGGAAATACTGCTAATACAAGCAATACTGGAAATACAGCTACAATACTTCCTGTATCAAATAATACTGCTAGAAATAATACATCAAATAACACAACAAATAATGCAACAAATAATACTGCTAAATCATACATTAATGCAGCAAATGTATTAAATGATAATATACCAGAAACAGGTGTTAAAGATACATTAGCAATAGCATTATTTGCTATGATAATTGTAGCAATAATTGTTTTCATCAGAATTGAAAGAATTAATAAAGAAATGAATGATAAATAAGGACAAAATAAATGAAATTATTAATAACAGAAAAGCCTTCAGTAGCAATGGAGTTTGCTAAAGCATTAAAATTAAATACTCAGAGGAAAAATGGATATATAGAAGATAAAGAATGGATTATAACTTGGTGTGTAGGTCATTTAGTAACAATGAGTTATCCAGAAGTATATGATGAAAATTTAAAATTTTGGAGATTAGATACACTTCCATTTATTCCAAAAGAGTGGAAATATGAAATAATTCCAGCAGTTGCAAATCAATTTAATATTATACAAAAATTAATGCAAAGAGAGGATATTGAAGAAATATATAATGCAGGCGACTCTGGACGAGAAGGAGAATATATACAAAGATTAGTATTTATGATGGCAAATCCAAACCCTAATGCAAAAATGAAAAGGGTTTGGATTGATTCTCAAACAGAAGAAGAAATACAAAGAGGAATTAAAGAAGCTAAAGATATGTCAGAATATGATAGTTTATCAGACTCTGCGTATTTAAGAGCAAAAGAAGATTATTTAATAGGTATAAACTTTTCTAGATTGTTATCAATAATTTTTGGAAGAAGAATAGCTAAAGATTTAAATGAAGAAAAAGTTTCAATTTCTGTTGGTAGAGTTATGACATGTGTTCTTGGAATGGTTGTATCAAGAGAAAGAGAAATTAGAAATTTTGTTAAAACAAAATATTATAAAAGTATTGGAAATTTTGGAAATGATAATTCATCATTTAAAGCTGAATGGAAAGTAACTGAAAAATCTAAATTTTATAATAGTCCAATTTTATATAATGAAAATGGTTTTAAAAAAGAAGAAGATAGCAAAAAATTTATATTAAGTTTAGAGAATAAAAAAGCAATTATTTCAGAAATAAAAAAATCTAAACAAAAAGAAAATGCACCATTACTATTTAATTTAGCAGAAATACAAAATGAATGTACAAAAGTATTTAAAATAAAACCAGATGAAACACTAGAAATTATTCAGGAATTATATGAAAAAAAATTAGTTACATATCCAAGAACAGATGCTAGAGTTTTATCAACAGCAATAGCAAAAGAAATTGGAAAAAATTTAAATGGATTATTCAAAAACTTTAAAGATGAAGAAATAAATGGCTATATTAAGAAAATGATAGATGAAAAATATAGCACAAATTTAGTAAAAACAAAATATGTTAATGACAGCAAAATTACAGATCACTATGCTATTATTCCAACAGGACAAGGATTTGAAAATTATGATAAATTATCAGATTTAAAAAAAGATGTTTATAAGCTTATTGTAAAAAGATTTATAGCAATATTTTATCCTGCAGCTGAATATAATAAAGTAAATTTAAGTATAGATGTTGAAGGAGAACAATTTAATAGTAGTGGAAAAGTTTGTATAAAACAAGGATTTTTAGAAGTATTAAAAAATAGATTAAAAAATGAGTCAGATGATGATAATTTAAATATTTTATCAAGCTTAAAAAAAGGACAAGAAATAAAAGTATTAAATTATGAAATAAAAGATTCAGAAACTTCACCTCCATCTAGATATAATTCTGGTGGAATGGTTCTTGCAATGGAAAATGCTGGAAAACTAATAGAAGATGAAGCCTTAAGAGAACAAATAAAAGGTGCTGGAATAGGAACATCTGCTACTAGAGGTGAAATAATAAAGAAACTAGAAAGAATAAAATACATAGAAATAAATTCAAAAACACAAATAATAACTCCAACAAAAAAAGGAGAAGCAATATATGATATTGTATTTAAATCTATTCCAGATATGTTAAATCCAAATTTAACAGCAAGTTGGGAAAAAGGATTAGATATGGTAGCAAAAAAAGAAATAGAGCCAGAAGTTTTTATGGCAAAATTAGAAAAATATATTAATTCTAAAGTAGACAAATTAGTATTACGTTAGAACGTTTTATGTAAAATCCTCATAATATGTAACATAAAATTATGAGGAGGTTAAAAAATGTATAATTACATAATTAATGGTGGAAAAAAATTACATGGAGAAGTTACAATATCAGGTTCTAAAAATGCAAGTTTGCCTATTTTAGCAGCTACTATTATAAGTGGAAAAACAACTAAATTATATAATGTTCCTAATATTGAAGATGTAAAAATAACATTGAAAATTTTAGAAACACTAGGATGTAAAATAAAAAGAGATAAAAATAAAGTAATAATTAATTCAAAATATATGACAAAAACAACAATACCAGATGAATTAATGAGAAAATTAAGATCATCTGTAATAATTGCAGGTGCAATTATAGCTAGATTTAAAAATGTAGAATTTTCATATCCAGGAGGATGTGATATTGGTAGCTAGACCTATCGATTTACATCTTGAAAACTTTAAAAAAATAGGTGTAAATATAAATGAAAATAGTAGCTATATAGAATGTAAATGTGATAAAATACTTACAAAAAATATACAATTAGATTTTCCAAGTGTAGGAGCAACAGAAAATTTAATATTAGCATCAGTATTAGGAAATCATGAAATAACAATAAATAATAGTGCAATGGAACCAGAAATTGTTGATTTAGCTAATTTTTTAAATAGAGCAGGAGCAAAAATTTATGGAGCAGGAACTAATACTATAAGAATAAAAGGTGTAGAAAAATTAAAAGAAGTTTCTTATAAAATAATGCCAGATAGAATAGAAGCTGGAACATTTTTAATTGCAGGAGCTATAACAGGAGGAACAATTAAAGTAAATGAAGTAAATCCAGAACATATTGCACCAGTTATAGCAAAACTTAGAGAATGTGGATGTGAAATAATAACAGATAAAAAATCTATATATTTATCTGCTGGAAAAAAATTGAAATCAGTAGATATTAAAACAATGCCATATCCAGGATTTCCTACAGATTTGCAACCAGTATTTTCTACATTGCTTACAGTATGCAAAGGAACATCAATTATTACAGAAAATATTTTTGAAAACAGATTTAAATTTATTCAAGAAATAAAAAGAATGGGAGCTAAAGCTACAATAGAAGGAAAAACTCTAGTTATAAAAGGTGTTAAAAGACTTCACTCAGCAAAGTAGAAAGTACAGATTTAAGAGGAGGAGCATCATTAGTTTTAGCAGGACTTTCAGCGAAAGGAAAAACAAGAGTAAGAAAATTAGAATATTTACTTAGAGGATATGAAGACTTTGATAAAAAATTAAGATTATTAGGAGCAGATATTATTCGAGAAGAAGGTGATTAGTTTTGGAAGATGATGAAATTATTATTGGAATAACTCCAAAAAATGATTCTAATAAAAATAAAAAAAGTAAAAATAAAGCAAAAGGTAAGAAATCATCAACTAAGTCCAATAATAAATCCAACACTAATGCTAATGTTAAAGCACAACATAATACTAAATCACAAAAAAATAAAAAAGCAAAAAAAGATAATCCAAGAAAGAAATTAATAAAAATTATTGGAGTTTTTATACTTCTGATATTTTTAGTAATATTACTATTTAGTTCTAGCCTATTTAATATAAAATCAATTAATGTTTCTGGAAATAAAAAATTATCAAGATGAAAAAATAATAAGTTTATCATCTTTAGAATTATATACAAATATTTTTAAATTTAAGAAAAATAATATAATAGAAAATATAAAGAAAATGCATATATAGAAAATGTAAAAATAACAAGAAAATATCCAAATACTGTAGATATTGAAATAGAAGAAAGAGAAGCAAGATACATGCTACAATTTGCAGATAGTTATGTTTATATTAATAATCAAGGATATATGTTAGAAATTTCAAATGAAAAATTAGAGCTTCCAATTTTAGTTGGATTTACAACAGATTTAAGTAATATAAAAGCAGGAAATAGAATAAATGTTGATGATTTAAAGAAAATGAATACAGTAATAAAAATATATGATAGTGCTAAATTAAATGAATTAAATGAATTAATAACTAAAATAGATATATCAAATTCAAAAAATTATACAATAGAAATTGCAAGCAAAGGAAAAATAGTATACTTAGGAGAATGCTCAAATTATTCAGATTTAAAAACTAGAATGTTATATTTAAAATCCGTTTTAGAAAAAACAGAAGGAATGAGTGGAGAGATATTTTTAGATATTGATTTAAATTCTGAAAAAATTCGTTTTAAAGAAAAAGTAGGATAGAAAGGAATGTTAATGAAATTAGATAGTAATAAACTAAAAATTGGAATAATTTTAGGTGTTATGTGTTGTTTTCTTACTGCAGGTGTAATTACTCAAATAAAAACAGTAAAAAATAGTCCTACAACAGTTGGAAAGACTCAAACAGAAAATGAGTTAAGAGATAGTGTATTAAGATGGAAAGAAAAATACGAAAATGCCTATGAAAAATTAGAAAGAAAAGAAAAAGAACTTGAAAAATTAAGAGAACAAGTTTCAAATTCTAACGAATCTGCAAAAGGATTAAGTAGTAAATTAGAAAAATATAATTTAATATTAGGAAAATCAGATCTTATAGGAAAAGGTATAATAATAACATTAAAAGATGGAGATTCTAGAAGTTTAAGTGATAACTTAGTTCACGCAGAAGATGTATTGCAAGTAGTAAATGCATTAAAAAATGCAGGAGCAGATGCTATTTCAGTAAATAATCAAAGAATAGTAGATTCTACAGCTTTTACTTGTGTAGGAAATGTAATAACTATAAATGGAGAAAAAGTTGGAGTGCCATTTGTTATAAAAGCAATTGGTCTACCATCACAATTATATGGCTCACTTACAATGAATGGACATTATTTATCAATACTAGAATCTGAAGGTGTTAAAGTTAATGTTGAACAAGTAGATAAAGAAACAATTATAATACCAAAATATGAAGGTATTTATAAATTAGAATATGCATTAAATGTTGAATAGAGGTGAATAATTTGAAAAAAATATAACAATGATTATTTCAATTGGTTGTGTTGCTTAATTTTAACAATGCTTATGTTTACACAATTTAAAACTGTTGAGGAAACAGATATTATGGCAATAGAAACAATGAGAGAAACAGAACTTAGATCTGAACTTGCAAATTGGAAAGAAAAGTATGATACTATAGATATAGAAATTCAAGAAAGAGAGCAAAGAATTTCTGAATATAAAAATGAATTAAATAATGATGCAAATTCAGCAGAATTATTATCAAATGAAGTAAAAGAAGCAGAAACGTATTTAGGATATAATGATGTTCAAGGTCAAGGTATCATAATTACTATTTCAGATGCTGGTCAAGGCATAGAATATGAGCAACTTCTTGAATTAGTAAATGAATTAAAAAATGCAGGAGCAGAAGCAATATCAATAAATGATCAAAGAATTGTTTCAACTTCATATATTACTCTAGTTAATAAGAGTATAATTTTAATAGATGATGTAAAAACATCAGCTCCATATGAAATAAAAGCAATAGGAGATAAAAAATATTTAGAAAGTGCATTAACAATAAAAGGTGGGTATATAGATAGAGAAAAAGTATCTGTTAATATAGATTATAGAACAGAAGATAATATACTTATTCGTGGATATGATGGAGAAATTTCATTAAAATATTCTAAAGAATATAAAGAAGAGGAGGCAAATTAATTATGATATATATTTCTATAGTTATTGGATGTATAATAGGAGCTTGCATAGGAATGGCTTCTCCAGTAATTTCATATACATATTCAAGTTATTTATCAATTGCAATTATTGCAGCACTTGATACAGTATTTGGAGGAATTGCATCTGTTGTAAGAGGAAATTTTGATTTAAAAATATTCTTATCTGGATTTTTTGGAAATTCAATATTATCAATTGCTCTAACATATTTAGGAGAAAGATTAAATGTAGATATATATTTAGCAGCAATTGTTGTTTTTGTTGGAAGAATGTTTACAAATTTAGCTATAATAAGAAGACATTATATAGATAAATGGATAAATAAAATTGAAGCAAATAAAAAGAAAACAAATCTTGAAAATGATGATGAAGATATAAAAGATAATGAGAACGTAAAAATTCCAGAAAATTAATAAAAAAACTCAAATTATTCGATCAAACATATGGTGTAAGAATAACAGATTATTTTATTGATTTAGTCAAAGATAATATAAATAATCGTAAGAGGTAAATAAAATGTTAAAAAACTTTATAAAAAGAATAATCATTTTTTTTATAATTATAGTACTAATATGGCTAATAACATTTACTATAAATTTTATTAGATGTATTAATTATAAAAAACCAATACCAATATTATCTATTGGGGGAGGATTACACGATACATATGATGACGAATATAATTATATTGGATATACTATAAAGACTCACTCTTATTATGGAAAAATTATGAAAGCTGAATTAACTCTTCTAAATAATAAATTAGTTGAAACAGATTTAATAAAGCCAAATAGAAAATCAGAAAATGCAAAATTAGAAGTTCTTAAAAATTCAATAAGCCCTGATAGCATAACAATTTGTATCACAGATAGCAATGAATTTACTTATAATTGGTTATGGGAATATGACATTGAGAAGAAAAGTAATGATAATTGGAGAAAAATAAAATTTGAAGAAGACTATTTTGCATTTATACATGATATAGAAGATAAATTTGATGAAAATAATCAAGTAATTATTGAAATTGATTGGAGCAAACAATATGAACAATTATCTACTGGAACTTATAGAATTGTAAAAGAAGTTTTTGATGAATCTCATGGATATGTAGATATTTATTCAAATGAATTTGAAATAGTTAAATAGTAAAAAAGATGGAAAAATTATTTTTCCATCTTTTTTTGTAGTTCCTACACCAATGCAGTCGTTATATATTTTTTTGAAATTTATTTCAAAAATAATGGGCGAAAACTTTAAAAAAATTCATATATTACTTCTAAGCAAAAATATTCTCAAAAAAATCACACAAATATTAATTTACACTTGGAAAATGTCAAAAATTGTATTGAATTTTGATGAAATTTGGTATATATTTTATTGTATGTTGAAAATTTTAAAGAATAACAAAAACATTACATTTTAATTACAAAAATATGTCGTTTTTACTTGACTTTTTGTTCAAAATGTAATATTCTTATCGCATAGAATTTTTGGTTCTTGTACAGAAAAAATAAAATGGGGGAGTTAACTTTGGCAATAGGGGATATAATTGTTGGTATTGATATTGGAACCTCTAAAGTTAGTACATTTGTTGGTGAAGTAAATAATTTTAATCAAATTGAAATTATTTGTAGTACAAGCAATAAATGCAAAGCTATTCAAAAAGGAAAAATACTTGATGAAGATGAGCTAAGCAATTCAATTGCTAGAACAATAGCAGAAGTCGAAGATATAGCAAATATACAAGTAAATTCTGCTTATACTACTATACCAGGAAAATACATAACAATAGTTCAAAACAGTATCGTAAAAGATGCAAAAGATAAACTTGCTGGAATATCAATAAAAGATGTTGCTTCAGCAATAATTCAAGTTAGAGATATTGAAATACCAGAAGATAAAGTATTAATAGATATAGTACCTGATAAATTTATCCTAGAAGATGGTAAAGCAGTAGATGATCCAGTAGGAAAATTTAGTAGTAACTTTACACTAACAGCTCAAATTATATTAGCAGAAAGAGAATATATAAGACAGTTAACTTCAGTATTTAAAAAAGCTGGTATTGAAATAGATGGTGTTGTTCCAACATCACTTGCAGAAAGAAATTTAGTATTAGATACTAATGAGTTAACAGATAATGTTATGATTATAGATATGGGTGCTGGAAACACTGAAATAGGAGTATTTAATGGTTCAACTTTTGTTTATACAAATACAATTGCATTAGGTGGGGATAATATTACTAGTGATATTGCATATGTATTAAATATTTCTAATGAAGAAGCAGATAAATTAAAAAGACAATATGGATTAGCGCTTAGATCTTTTATAGATAATGATAATAATATTGTATTAAATACTTGTAGAGATATGGATTCAAAAAATATGACAATAAAAAGTTCAGATTTAATTGAAATTATCGAAGCAAGAATTGAAGAAATATTTACATTAATTAATAAAGATATTACAGCACATGGCATAAAAAATAATATAAATAATGTTATTTTAACAGGTGAAGGAATTACAAACATTAATAAAAGTGATATGGCAGGAAAAATAATTTTAAATATACCAGTTAAAATTTCAACAGGAAGATTAGTAAGTACAGTAAAATCAACTTATAGAGTAAGTTATGCTTTAGTTAGATATATAGCAGCAAGACCATATGCAAAAACAGTTTCTAGTAGTATTTCTGTAAAAACAGAAAGAAATTTACTAAAAACAGTTGTAGAAAAAATAAGAGACTTTTTCTATTCTTAGAAAATGTTTTAAATAAAGTTTTTAATTTTTTAATATATATAGTTTAAAAGGAGGAAAAAACCTTATGATTATGGATGATAATGACTTAAGCTACATGATGGATGGAACAGCAACAATTAAAGTTATAGGTGTTGGAGGAGCAGGAAACAACGCAGTAAACAGAATGATTGAAGCTGGAATTAGAAATGTTGAATTTATAGCAGTAAATACAGATAGACAAACATTAAATGAATCAAAAGCTAATTCAAAAATTCAAATTGGAGAAAAATTAACTAGAGGATTAGGTGCAGGTGCAAATCCTGATATTGGATCTCAAGCAGCAGAAGAATCAAAAGCTGAAATAGCAGAAGTATTAAAAGGAGCAGATATGGTATTTGTTACAGCCGGAATGGGTGGAGGAACAGGTACAGGTGCAGCTCCAATAGTTGCAGCAACAGCAAAAGAAATGGGAATATTAACAATAGGTGTTGTTACAAAACCATTTACTTTTGAAGGAAAGAAAAGATTAGCACAAGCAGAACGTGGTGTTGCAAGTTTAAAAGGTAAAGTAGATACTTTAGTTGTTATTCCAAATGATAAATTATTACAAGTTATAGATAGAAAAACATCAATGATAGAAGCATTTAGAATGGCTGATGATGTTTTAAGACAAGGTGTTCAAGGTATATCAGATTTAATTTCTGTTCCAGGTGTTATTAACCTTGATTTTGCAGATGTTAGAACAATAATGTTAAATCAAGGTATGGCTCATATGGGAATTGGATGTGCTAGTGGTGAAAATAGAGCAGAAGATGCTGCAAAACAAGCAATTCAAAGTCCATTACTTGAAACATCAATTGAAGGTGCAAGAGGAATTATCATCAACATTACTGGTGGAAGCGATATGGGATTACATGAAGCTAATACAGCTGCAGAATTAGTACAAAGAAGTGCAGATCCAGAAGCAAACATAATCTTTGGTACAGTTATAGATGATTCTATGGGAGATGAAATTCAAATTACTGTTATTGCTACAGGGTTTGAAAAAGAAGAAGAAAGAAGACAAAATTCTCAATATGAAAATATAGTTGCAGATGCATGGAGAAAAAGAAATACTGGAAGTAGTATGTCTTCTATCTCAAACACTACAACAGATTCAAATGGAGATTTAGATATTCCAACATTCTTAAGAAAAAATAAAGGATTAGGAAATAAATAGTTAATTTCATTTTTTAATATAAAAAAATAAAAGAAATAATCTTATTTTGTAGATTATTTCTTTTTTTTTGTCCTACAAAATGACAGTATTTTTAAATGATAGAAGTTAAAATAGATACACAAATTAATACTAGTATTATAAAAAAGAAAGGTAGTAGAATGACTATATATTTAGATATAGTGCTTTTTGAAAATATTTTTTTAAATTTTATAATTATTTTATCTACAGCAATAATAGGTAAAGTACAAATAAAATTTGTAAGAATATTATTGGCAAGTATAATAGGAAGTCTGTTTGCTATTTGTAATTACACTATTAATATAAATTGGCTTTTGGGAATCATTTTAAAAATTATAATATCAATAGTAATGATGAAAATATCATTTAATAAATGTAATTTTAGAAAACTAATGAAACAACTTATGTTTTTTTATTTAGTTTCATTTACATTTGGTGGAATTGCATTTATGTTATTATTTTTTATTAATCCACAAAATATATTATAAAAAGTAATCATTTAGTAGGAACATATCCATTAAAAGTAGCGATAATATCAGGAATAGTAGGATTTGTTGTGTTTTTTATAATTTCAAAAATATTAAAAAATAACTTAAGTAAAAAATCTATATTATGTGAAATTGAAATTTTTTATAATGGAAAAATAGAAAAAATAAAAACAATGATAGATACGGGAAATTTACTAAAAGATCCAATAAGTAAAAAAGATGTTGTAATTGTAGAAAAAGATAGTTTAAAAAGTATTATATCTAAAGATATTCTAGATAATATTCAATCCATCTTGCAAGGAAAATGGTTAGAATCTGAAAATTTACATTCATACAAATTTAAATTAATACCTTTTTCATCTTTAGGAAATGATAATGGACTATTAATAGGATTTAAACCAGATTATATAAAAATATATTCTGAAGAAGAATGGGTTAGAAATGATGTTTTAATAGGAATATATGATGGTAAATTATCTAAAAATAATTTGTATACAAGTTTAATTGGATTAGACATATTATCTAATCGGAAAGGAAAGAAAACATGAATTTGCTTAAAAAGTTAAAAGTAAAATTGTAAAAATTTTAGGAAAATATTTTTATAGAGATACAATAGAAAAATTCCCTGTTTTTTATATAAGAGGAAATCAAACTTTACCTCCACCATTAGATATTATAGAAGAAGAAAAATTATTACAAAAACTTATGTTAGAAGATAAAGATGCTAAACAAATTTTAATAGAAAGAAATTTAAGATTAGTTGTATATATAGCTAAAAAGTTTGAAAATACAGGAATAGATTTTGAAGATTTAATTTCAATAGGAACAATTGGGTTAATGAAAGCAATAAATACATTTAATGTAGATAAAAACATAAAACTTGCAACATATGCTTCAAGATGTATTGAAAATGAAATTTTAATGCAACTTAGAAAAAATACTAAAATAAAAAATGAAATATCTATAGATGAACCATTAAATAAAGATGGTGATGGAAATGAATTATTATTATCAGATATTTTAGGAACAGATAATGATATTACATCAAAAGCATTAGAAGATGAAGTAGATATGTCATTACTTAAAGTTGCAATAAGTAAATTAGATAAAAGAGAAAAATATATTATGCAATTAAGATTTGGAATAGGTAGAACAGGAAAAGAAAAAACTCAAAAAGAAGTTGCAGATATGTTAGGAATATCTCAAAGTTATATATCACGTTTAGAGAAAAAAATTATGAAAAAAATGAAAAAAGAAATTATAAGTAAAACAGGATAAAAAAGCATAGGGAAATTTGGCTTTTGCCTTAGTAATGTAGGTCGAAATGGAATCGGCCTTTTATTACATTTATGTTAAATACGTTGTAAATGTAAATAATTAGATATAAAATTAAAATACTATATAACATAAGATGGTATAATTTTATGGAATTATAATTTTTAATTACAATTTTTTATGTGGAGGTAATTATTGTGAATTCAAATGATGAAAATGTGGGAAAACCAAAGAGAATAATACCAAAAAATAAAGTTATAAAAAAAGTAGAAAAAAAGGTAGTAGAAAATAATGACTTTGATGATGAAGACACAATGTTGCCAGGACTTGATGATGATTTATTACCAAGAATTGATGAATTAGATGATTTTGTAGATGACTTTGAAGAGGATGATGAGGGTCTTCCAGGGTTAGATGATTTAGAAGACTTTGAGGATGACGAAGAATATGAGGAAATTGAAGAAGAAGTCCTTCCTGGATTAGATGATATAGAAGAATCAGATGATGATGAATTCGAAGAAATAGAAGAAGTAGAAGAACTAGATGAAGATGATGACTTTGAAGAGCTAGATGACTTAGAAGATTTTGACGATGAAGAATATGAAGAAATCGAGGAAGACGAAGAAGAAGTCCTTCCAGGATTAGACGATATAGAAGAATCAGATGATGATGAATTCGAAGAAATAGAAGAAGTTGAAGAACTAGATGAAGATGATGACTTTGAAGAGCTAGACGACTTAGAAGATTTTGACGATGAAGAATATGAAGAAATCGAGGAAGATGAAGAAGAAGTCCTTCCTGGATTAGATGATATAGAAGAATCAGATGATGATGAATTCGAAGAAATAGAAGAAGTAGAAGAACTAGATGAAGATGATGACTTTGAAGAGCTAGACGACTTAGAAGATTTTGACGATGAAGAATATGAAGAAATCGAGGAAGACGAAGAAGAAGTTCTTCCTGGATTAGATGATATAGAAGAATCAGATGATGATGAATTCGAAGAGATTGAAGAAGTAGAAGAACAAGATGATGACTTTGAAGAGCTAGACGACTTAGAGGACTTTGACAATGAAGAAGAATATGAAGAAATCGAAGAAGACGAAGAAGAATCACTTCCAGGATTAGATGATGTAGAAGAATCAGATGAAGACGAATTCGAAGAAATAGAAGAAGCTGAAGAATCAGATGAAGACGAATTCGAAGAGATTGAAGAAGTAGAAGAACAAGATGAAGACGAATTCGAAGAGATTGAAGAAGTAGAAGAACAAGATGAAGATGATGACTTTGAAGAGTTAGACGACTTAGAAGACTTTGACGATGACGAAGAATATGAAGAAATCGAGGAAGAGGAAGAAGAATCACTTCCAGGATTAGATGATGTAGAAGAATCAGATGATGATGAATTTGAAGAGATTGAAGAAGTAGAAGAATTAGAAGAACAAGATGAAGATGATGACTTTGAAAAACTAGACGACTTAGAAGACTTTGACGATGAAGAAGAATCATATGATGATGAATTCGAAGAGACTGAAGAAGTAGAAGAAGTTGAAGAGGAAGAATCTAAAGAAATAGAAGAACTAGATGATGAAGAAGATTTTGACGAAGACGAAGAATATGAAGAATCAAATGAAAATATAGAAGTGGAAGAGTCTGAAGAGGAAGACGATGATGAAATAGTTGATGAAGTTGAAATGAAATTTGCAGATGATTATGATACTGACGAAGAAGAAGAGGAAGATGAAGAAGATGAAGAAGAGGAAGAAGACGAGGAAAGCATTTATCCAGATGAATTAATAGATATTGAACTTGAATGTATATATTTAGGAATGTTATTTAATAATCCTAAAGCAATGTCTAGATTCTATTTCTTATATGAGGATTGTAGATTTTCAGATAATGAATTAACAAATCTTTACAAAATAGTTTTATTTAGAGATGGTGAAGCATATGCTCCTGCTATTGCCAAAAATAAATATCAATTACCAAGAGAAACACCAAATACTTATGATTTAAAATTAAAGGTAAGAAGAATTGCTGCAGCTGGAGATTATGATTTAGAAACTATATATGTAAAATTAAAGAAATTATTTATATTAAAGAAAAATTATTTAACTGCTGCTACTAATGCAATTCAAGAAAAAATACTTGAAATTCAACATTATGAATTATATGCAGATATGACAGTAGAAGAAGTTGAAAATGCATTAGAGCAAATTACAGTTACAACTGGATTAACACAAGGAAGATTAAATGAAAATACAACAGATTTCTTAATTGCTGGTGATAATGAATTAAGTAATGGTCTTTCAATTCCATTTAATATTTTATCAACAGTATTTAAAGGATTAAGACGTGGGGAGACAATGTGTTATGCAATGCCTTCAAACTCTGGAAAAAGTAGATTTACAATTAATTTAGCATCATATATTTCATTTATTCATAAAGAAAAAGTTTTAATCATTTCAAACGAGATGGCAGAAGATAAAATGAAATTATGTATGATTACAACAATTCTTAATAATCCTGAAATACAAGAATTACATGGTCAAAAAATAAGTGTAACAGAAGGAGAATTACTTGAATTAAAATTTAGACCAGATGAAGGAAAACAAGTTAAATGTGATGAAAAAGGATATATATTAAGAAAAGAAGGAGAAACACAAGAAGAGTACATTGAAAAATTAAAGAAAAATTCTAGTGTATTTAATCAAACTTTAAAAGTAACAGATTGGGTAAATACACAAATGAATAATTCAATATTCTTTATCCATATTACAGAACATACAAATGATGACTTAAAGAAAATTATAATGAATTATTATTATAAAGAAGGAATTCATTATATGTTCTATGATACTTTAAAAGCAGATACAGCTAATATTGGTAATAGTGATGAAGTTAAAAAAACTGCAACTATACTTTCAAATTTAGCTCAAAAATTTAGAATATTTATTGCATCATCAATGCAGCTTATTGAAAGTAATACATTACCAGTAAACTTAACTGTTAATGAAATGTCAGCAAGTAAAACTGTTAAGGAAGTTTTAGATACACTTTGTTTAATAAAACAAATAAGTAGAGCATCATTACACAAATATGAATATGCAGATACAGATCATTTTGATAAATGTCATGATATAGATGTTCCAATAGATACAGATGTTAGATTTTATGCATGTGTTGTAGATAAAAACAGAGCTGGTGCAAAACCTACAGTCTTATTCAGATTAAATTTAGCATATAATAGATGGGAAGAATTAGGACATTTAAGATTAAAACAAACAGAATTGATGAAGATTAAAGATTAAAAGAATAAAAAAACCTTTTTTGGAAATAATTTATATAAAGATTATTTCTAAAGGAGGTTTTTTATTTTGATTAACAGAGTAGAAATTGCAAATGTAAATACCTCTAAATTACAATTATTAACATCAAGTGAAACAAAAGAATTATTTAGTAAAGTAAAAGAAGGAGATAAAGAAGCACGAGAAAAATTAATAAATGGAAATTTAAGATTAGTTTTAAGTGTAATTCAGAGATTTTGTGGGAGAGGAGAAAATGCAGATGATTTATTTCAAGTAGGATGTGTAGGTTTAATAAAAGCAATAGATAATTTTGATACAAGTTTAGATATTCAATTATCTACGTATGCTGTACCAATGATTATAGGAGAAATAAGAAGATATTTAAGAGATAATAATATGGTAAGAGTAAGTAGATCTGTAAGAGATTTAGCATATAAAGTATTACAAGTTAAAGAAAGAATTAGTAGAGAAAAAGGAAAAGAACCAACAATTGAAGAAATTGCAAAAGAATTAGAAGTTGAAAAAGAAGAAGTTGTATTAAGTTTAGATGCAATTCAAGATCCAGTTTCACTTCAAGAACCAGTATATAATGATGGGGCAGAAAGTTTATATATTATGGATCAAGTAAAAGATAAGAAAAATACAGATGAAAATTGGGCTGAAAATATAACTATGAATGAAGCTCTAAAAAAGTTAAATGATAAAGAAAGAATGATAATTGATAAAAGATTTTTTCTAGGTAGAACACAAATGGAGGTTGCAGAAGAAATTGGAATTTCACAAGCACAAGTTTCAAGATTAGAAAAAACAGCAATTGATCATATAAAAAGACTGTATAAATAAGTTTTATAAAAAGAGGATATTAAATTAAGTGAACTTGATTTAGTTCGCCAATAAAATATGCTCTTTTTTATTCTACTTCTACTAAAATTATATCTTCACCAATTATTTTAATAGAGTTCCATGGAATAACTAATTCATTTCCAGTAGAAAATATATTAAAAAATTTATTACTACCAGGAACAATAATTTCTTTAATTTTACCAGTTTCAAAATCAGCAGTTACATCTTGAACATACCCAAGTCGTTTTGCGTTTTTTATATTTATAACTTCTTTATGTTTAAAATCTAATCCTTTTTTCATTTCCATAAAAACCTCCAAACATACTTAAATCTATTCGTAGTTTGATTTTTTATGCATGTTATGATATAATATGAGTGTAGTTGTGTAAACTATATTATTAAGGAGGAAGATATATGTTCAAGTTTGTTAGAAATGTTGTAGTACGGTCTATCATAATCATCGGCGTCGTGGCCGGGCTTTCCTATGGGAGCTACTGGATCTGCAAAGGTCTGGCGTGGGCCACCACAAATCTGACAGCAATCCTGACACAGTTCGGAACGTATGTGAAGGCAAATGTGCCTGCACTCATCACCATCATCGTTTTGGTCACTATCGCCAATGTGGTTTACGAGTTAATCGCAGGGCGAGTCAAGATCAACGGGTTTGGTCGCAGTAAGCGACGCAAGAAGGCTGATGAGAATTAAAACAATGCCTCGGCAAGACCGGCGGAAATATCCGCTGGTCTTTGCTTTAAAAAATTTTTTGCATAATATTTCCAAATATGGAAAAAATAAAGTAAAATATTTTTAGGAGATATCTTATGCAACTTAATAAATTAAATAATATTGTGTTTTTAAAAGACATGGAGTCTAATATTATACAAGAAGCATTTGTAGTTTTAAAAGATAATGTAAATCTTACTAAACTTGAAGAAAAAGTAAATAAATTAGACGCTAAGAAATCAGTTTTAAATGAAGTTGAAGTTTTAATAAATTCAGAACTAAAAGTAAATGAATTGAAATTTGAAGAATATAAATTAAAAAAACTAAGTAAAAAATATAAATTTCTAAAATTTATTAATATACTGCTAATTTTAGTAAGTGCTTTTGCTTTTTTTAAATAATAAATAATCATAAACCTTTTTTACATGAATATATTTAAAACATGTAAGAGAGGTGTATTTTTTTGGAAAGAATTTTAAATGATGATGAAAAAATAAGAAGAGCAGAAGAAATTTATTTTAGAAGAAATAATAAAATACCATCAAGAAAAGTTGTAAATACAAAAAATCAATATGGTTTAAAAAATAGAATGTTATTTAATTTGCTTGTAATGTTTAATTTAGCAATAATTGTTTTTGCATTTCAAAACAAAGATGATATCTTTAAAGTAGAATTTTTAGAAAAAATAAATAATTATAATTTTAATATTGGAATAAAAATAAAAGAATTTTTGAAAACTGGAGAGATACATAATGAAAATATAGAAATAATTGAAAATGAAGAAAATTCGAATATAGCAAGTGATGAGAATATTAATCAAGAAGAAATTAATCAAGAAAATAATATTGAAGAAAATATAAACGAAAATTTAGAAGAAAAAATTAGCTCAATATCAGAAATGGAGATTGATATAAATAATTTAAAATCAGCATATAGCTTTATAAAGCCACTATCAAGATATCAAATTAGTTCTGGATTTGGAGCAAGAGAGTCAGAATATCAAAATGTTAGTGGATATCATACAGGAATTGATTTGGCATCAGAATTAGGAACAAATATAAATGCTTCTATGGAAGGAATTGTTGACTTAGTTTCAAATGAAGGAGACTATGGAAAACATATAAAAATTAGATGTAATAATGTAACGACATTATATGCACATTGCTCAAAATACTTGTAAAAGAAGGACAAATTGTTGCACAAGGACAGCCTATAGCAGAAGTTGGAAGCACAGGAAATAGTACAGGACCTCATCTACATTTTGAAATTAGAGTAGATAGTAGATTTGTAGATCCATCTAAAATTATAGATTTTTAAATAAGGGTTTGGTTAGAAAGATGAAAATAGAAATAAATTTAAAAATAGTGTTTGCAATAATTTTATTTTTTATTTTTAATAATTTAAACATATATCTAATGTTTTTATTTTTTGTACTAATACATGAAATAGCACATTTAATTGTAGGACTAATAATAGGTGGAAAAGCTGAAAAAATATATATAACACCATTAGGTGTATCACTAGAAATTTATTCTTATGGAAAAAGTAGTTCTTTAAATAAAATACTTTTTTATTTAAGTGGTCCATTAATTAATTTAATTTTAGGATTTATATTTATATATTTGAAAAAATATATAAATGTAAAAGAAGAACTTATTTATACAAATTTTTCAATTTGCTTTTTTAATTTATTACCAATATTACCTTTGGACGGAGGAAAAATATTAAAAGAACTTTTTACAGTTTTATTTAAGTCAGAAATATCTAATGATATTATGATAATTTTTAGTAAGATTTTTTTAGGAATGATTTCTTTAGTATATAGTATTCTAATTATTAAAATAAAAAATATATACATATTAATATTATTAATATATTTATGGTATTTATTTTTGATTGAAGAAAAGAAATACGCAATATTAAAAAAAACAAGAGAAGAAATAAAAAAATATGATAATATATTGAAATAATTTGTTTTTACTTATATATTATAAATGGAAATAATTAGTTTGAAAGAGAAATGAAAATGGATAAGAAAAAAACAATTATATTAATTTTTTCAATAATAAGTATTATTGTTATTTTTGTAATATTTTATAAATTAGTTCAAAACGGAATTGGATTAAACAAATTGAATAATGTATATAAAGATATTGATATTATTGAAGAAAGAGTTACAATATATTATTTAAATAATGGAAATATTCCAATAAAAGAAGGGAATATAACATTTAATCATTCTATTAATCCAAATGATAATAATAATTTTTATGAAATTGATTTAAATAAATTAGAAAATCTTTCTATTAATTATGGTAAAAAAGAATATGGTAATCAAGACATATATATAATAAACGAGCAAAGTCATACAATTTATTACTTAAATGGTGTAGAATACAATAATCAGAAATTTTATTCAAGAAATTTAAATTATGAAAAAGTAGAGCTAGAGCAATATAAATAAAATTGCAAAAATACTTGTCAAATAAGGAAAAATGTGTTAGAATATTCCAGTATGAAAATAGATTTAATCTATTTTCTCCTTACTCATATTTAAAATATGGGTTGTTAATATCCAAAAGGAGGTGAAAAATAATGAATAAATACGAAACAGTATTCATTATTAATCCAAATGTTGAAGATGCAGGAGTTAAAGAATTAATTCAAAAATTCTCAGACATTATTAATAGTGATGGAAAAGTTGAGTCAGTTGAAGAGTTAGGAAAGAAAAAATTAGCTTATGAAATCAAAAAAAATTCAGAAGGAAATTATATATTAATTAACTTTGAAGCTGCACCAAGTTTAATAAAAGAACTTGAAAGAGTATACAGAATTACAGACGAAGTTATTAAATTCATCGTTGTAAGAAAAGACGAAGAATAGTAGAAAGGCGGAATCGCACATGAACAAAGTAATTTTAATGGGAAGATTAACAAGAGACCCAGAAGTAAGATATACTCAAACAAACAATACTTTAGTTGCTTCATTTAGTTTAGCTGTTAATAGAAGATTTGCTAGACAAGGTGAAGAAAGACAAGCAGATTTTATTAATATTGTTGCTTGGAATAAAACTGGAGAATTTTGTAGCAAATACTTCAAAAAAGGTCAACAAGTTTCTATAGTTGGAAGAATCCAAACAAGAACTTGGGATGATGAACAAGGTCAAAAACACTATGTTACAGAAGTAATTGCTGAAGAAGCATATTTTGCAGATAGTAAAAGAGATGGAGAAGCATCAGGTGGATTTGAAAATACATTTGGAGAATCAGTTGCTCAAAGTGCTGAATTCCAAATTACATCTTCTGATGATGATTTACCATTCTAATTTAATTAATATATAAAGTTAGAAGATTGGAGGATTTAAAATGGCTGATAAAAAACAAAATAGAAGAAACAATAGAAATAATCAAGATGATGATTTTAATCCAAAGTTTAGAAAAATAAGAAAAAAAGTTTGTGCTTTATGTAATGATAAAAACTTTGAATTAGATTATAAAAATGCTGATCAATTAAGAAAATTTATCAACGAAAAAGGTAAAATATTACCAAGAAGAGCAACAGGTGCTTGTGCTAAACATCAAAGAGAAATCACAACAGCAGTAAAAAGAGCAAGACATATTGCTATTATACCTTATACACAAGACTAATTTTAGTCAAATATATAAAACTCTTTATGATTTTCATAAAGAGTTTTTTGTTATTTTAAGCTAGAATGTTGATTTTCTAGGATTTCTGTGATAAAATGGTTGACGTAAAATTTTAACAAGTGAAATGCTAATTTCACAAAATAATAGAAAGGAGTTGTTATATGAAACGGAAATCTGAGCACGAAATAATGGCTGCTCAGAGACCGGAAGACATTTTCACAATGGATCCTAATATTATTGAACAGGAAAAAGAAGAATATGTCAGCCGGTTTAAGCCAGTCGAATATCGTGCAATTCAAAATTTCAGTATCACCAGGAAGGTATTGCTTCTTTATGAAGAGGCAATCGTAAAGCTCAACGATGGATGGGATGAACATGAGCTATGTATTTGTTCCAAAGATGGTAAAGAATACAATATTCACTACAACAATCGGTCTGGTTTTAAATTAGGAGAAGTTTATACAACAAGCAAATATGTAATTTATGTCGTAGAAGGTGAATATAAGAAATACTACGAAAATTACGTACAGAAAACTCAAAACTATTCCAAACCAGATAAACATATTTGGGAACTGGTTCAATATATGGTTCCTAATGTAAAAATGCATTTTGAAACTTCTGATGGAAGATTCTGCATTTTTGTAGAGAAGCCGTGTGATATTTACTCTCTGAGAGAAATTGTTGACTATTTTGGTGGAAGTTTGAAGCCGGAATATGTTGCTTCTATTCTCACACGACTGTATTATTTTGCGTGCTATATGAGCTTGGTTGAGACCACTCATAATGGTATTACTTTGGACAATCTGTTTTTCGCACCTGGAAGAAGACTTGAAGACGGCGAGAATTATACTGTACACGATATGCGTATTGTTGGCATATATGGTGGTTGGTTCTTTTCCACATATTTTGATGAAAAAATTTGTGGAGTTCCAAGAGAAGTATATGAAGTAATGCCTGACGAGTGTAAGGAAACACGTTATTCTTCTTTTGAAGTAGATGAGCTTTCCATAAAGCGAGTTGCAAGAGATATGCTTAATGGAAGAGATGATGTACCTAAAGCACTTAGTGAATGGCTAAACAGCAATCATATTTCCAAAGATTCGTATATAGAATTCCGGCTTTGGGAAAAAGTAAGACTTGATGCATTTGGTAAGCGTAGATTCGTCAATATGGACGTTTCTATATAAAAAACAATAATAGGAGGTAACAACATGGGCGGATATTCACCAAGCAGTAGCGACATTGATCGGCATTATCGGGAAAGGGATTATTATGGAGCAAGTAGCTATTATGATAGCGGCAGAACTACCAGCGTAACTCCCAAAAGAACCATCACTTCTGCGGAGCAGGTTTTCAAACAGAGCGGTATGTATAAGGATTTTGATCCTTCAAAGATTAAACTTCCGAGGGAGGCGCTGGACTCTGCAATGAGCCCTCATTCCAGGGGTTTGATTTTTGCTGAAGATCTCACTGGTTCTATGGGGCGTTATCTTCTCAGCCTTATCCAGAAACAGTTCCCTAAACTCATTAAAGAGGTATTGAACAGATTCTCTTTCAATCCTCATATTATGTTTATGGGAATCGGAGATGTGGCTGAAAATGATACTGCGCCTTTGCAGGTAACTCAGTTCGAATCAGATTTGAGGATGCTGGAACAGCTTGAAAAACTCTGGCTTGAAAAAGGTGGTGGCTGCAATCCATTTGAAAGTTACATTCTGCCGTGGTATTTTGCAGCAAAGTACTGTAAGATGGACTGCTATGATAAGCGTGGAGAAAAAGGATTTATTTTTACCTTTGGTGATGAGGAACCGACTCCTTGTCTTACTGCAAGAGAACTCAGAGAGGTTTTTGGAGATCGGCCCGATTTGGATACAAGAACTGTTTCGGCAACTGATTGCTTGGAACGTGTATCCAAGATGTTCTATCCGTATCATATTATCCTGCATGGAAGTAACTACTATGCTTGCAAAATGTACAAGTGGAGAGATTTGCTTGGCGGTCATGCGTGTGATTTGGAAGACTACGATTGTCTGCCTGATCTGGTTTGTGCCATCATCGATATGTATGAAGGACATTCCAAGAGTGAAGTTATTGGAAAAATTGCAGATCATAATACCAGGTATGTTGTCAGCAAGGCTCTTGAGTACCATGAGGAATATGTTGAAGACGTGAAGGTAAAGGTTGAAACCGACGGCAAAATTGAGATTTTCTAAATAACAAAACAACAACTACTTGTGGGAGGAGCATAATTTTATGCTCCTCCCATTATAAAAGGATGATGTTATGAAAAAAGCTTATGCAGTAATAGGCTCTGGCTGGGGAGATGAAGGCAAAGGAAATGTAACAGATATATTGTGCAGTAGAGAATCCTTCAAAAACCATAAATGTAAGAATCAATGGTGGATCTCAAGCATCACATACTGTAGTTACACCTGATGGAAAAAGAAATGCATTTCGACATTTTGGCTCTGGTACTTTTGCGGGAGTTCCAACGTATTTAAGTAAAGAACTTTTGGTAAATGTTTTTACATTTGATATGGAACGGTGTGATATCAATGAAAAATTTGGAATTACACCTAATGTATATGTAAATCCTGAAGCAAGAGTAACAACTCTTTGGGATATGAACATTAACCAGATGATTGAAAGAATGCGTGGAGAAAACAGGCATGGAAGCTGTGGAATGGGAATTAATGAAACGGTTCATAGAAGCAAATATGAACAGTATCAAATAACAGTTATGGACTTATTTTCTGAAGATAAACTCTATAAAAAGTTGGAACGAATTCAATATGAATATGTTCCAATGCGTTTGAAAAATAAGTACAATCTGGAAATAGATGAACTTCCATCAGAATATGCTGTTCTTTTTGTAAGTGAAAAAACAATTGGAATGACTATGTGTATGGCAAAAAGATTTACCGAATGCGCAATGATCAGAGATGATGGCATTTTGAGTAGATTTGATACAGCTGTTTTTGAGGGAGCACAGGGGCTTTTGTTAGACCAGGGGGCAAAAAAATTCTGGCCCAATGTTACCACATCAAATACTGGTATCAAAAATATGATAGAAATTCTGAATGGCCTTAATTATAATGGTGATTTAGAAATTTATTATCTTTCCAGATGTTATGCAACACGACATGGCAGAGGCCTATTTCCTACAGAAACCGAAGGAAAGCCATATAAACATATTATGGATTTAACCAATATGCCGAATGAATTTCAGGAGGCAATGCGTTTTGGAATTCTGGACATGGATTTGCTTATTGAAGCAATTAATGAAGATTTAAAAAATCTTAATCGTAGTGCAACCATTAATATGATTCTTACTTGCTTCGATCAAGTGGATAATGATGTCAGATACAGATATCATGGACAGGATACAACCGTTTCAAAAAAACAATTCTTAGAAATCGCGAAAAGCATTTTCGCGTGTAGTATTAGCGACTTGAGAAATATGTATATTACTCAGGGAGAAAAAAGAAATTCGCTAATTCAAATATAAATAAAAAGAAAACTCGCGGCTGCATTTTGCAGACCGCGAGTTTCTTTTTGTACATCTATTTCTTTTTTGAGGTAACTGTATAAGAAATTCCGGAGCCAAGGGAAATTGTGGTATTTCCTTTGGAATTAATGGTAATTCCATCAGGCATTTTATAGCTGATAGAGGTTATACCAGATTTTCCCATATTGGCATAAATTTTTGATGACTTGCGGAGCAGTTTTGCTCCGCAAGTTGGACAGTAGTTGGATTCCTCATCGTAGGCGAGTTTACATTTTTCACAGAGCTTAAATGTTTTTTCGCCAATGAGTATCCTTCTACGTATATTGACGCCCATGGCTCTTAAGCCTTTTCAGTGGCTTCGGTATTCTTCTCAGATTCAACTCCACTCACCTCAGTTTTGGGAGTCTGACGAGAAGATCCGTTTCTTCCGCCCTTCCTGCCAGTACCAGTTTTTTTGGCGGCAGGAGTTTTGCCAGTATTCAGATCACATCCGCACGCAGAGCAGAACTTAGCGCCTTCAACCACCTTGGCATTGCAGTTGGGACAGATATCTCTGACCACCTTTTTGCCACAGTTATGGCAGAAAGCAGCACCATCCATCAGCACAGCACCACAGTGGGCACAATGCTTGCCCTTGACTTCGGTATGAGCACCACAGTTGGAACAGTAATTAGTTCCAGCAGGATACTCTTCACCACAGTTCGGGCAGACCACAGTTTCGATAACTGCAGGAATCGGAGCAGGCTGGGGAGAAGTGATCCCCGGAATGGAACCAAATAGATTCATTCCGCCGCCAGCATTTCCATTACCCATGATCTGGCTCAACAGCCAATACTGAAGCATACCGCCATCCTCATCGGATTCGTTTCCGGCGGAGCCCATCATGAGCAGCATAGGCAGATTCTGAGTAAGATCGCTGTTTCCATTCATCATGAGCAGCATTCCCAGACCATTGAAGGAATCATCACTGAGGCTGTCCAGGGAGAAATCACTTTCACCCTTGGACCACTGAGTCATACAGATAGCCGCCAGGACATTCTTGCTCATATCGGTCTTGGAATTGGTATCGAACATGGTACGAGGATCGAGGGCAACTACCCTGGTGTAGAAATTCATGCCGGGGATCACACACTCACTCAGAATCTTCTGAATTACAGTGCCCTCGACAGCATCGACCAGAGTAGCCATGTTGCCTTCAACAGCCTGAATATAGTAGTACTTGCCGTCCAGCTTGTACAGCTGATCAACGATCAGGGAAGAGTCAGGCAGCAGAAATACTTTGAAATTGCCGAACTTCATGCTGGCATAGTTCTTGAGAGTCTTAGTCGCCGGATCATACACATAGAAGTTGCCGGTCGAAGGATTCCGAATGGCAACGCCCATAAAGGTTGCGGCGATATTGCTGTCTCTGGACACACCGATTTCAAAGTTCATACCGAGCATTTTCTTAAAATTGGTTTTCATGTTTTTTCCTCCTTTAGATGTGTGGGTTGTAGTGTCTATACCAAAATACACAGAAAGTGCATTTTTGATATCCTTGGTTTCAAAAGATACTGCTGCTGTTTTTCTTGCAGAAAAGTGCTTTTTCAGATAGGAACAGTCCTTACTCTCATCAGTGCAGTTTTTGCAATAATGTTTGCTTTCGTCATTGTACTCCACAGGAATTTCAAAAGTGATAAAATCACTTTTTTCCTTTAGGGCTCCTCTAAGCATATTAATATATTCTTTAAACGTAAGTGAATACGGTTTAAATAAGATATGCCCATTGGGACAGACGCTGGAAAACTGAAGAATAAGGGTATCACTGTTCACCAGTTTCTTACTGAGAAAGTACTTGCCGATGGGAATTACGCCTTCTTCAAAAAACGGACGATCACGACTGTTCGGGGAATTCAGTTCGTTATAGGCATCAAAATGATACCCTTTAGGAACCAAATCCCGAAGTTGGGATCTGCTGTCAAATGACATAATATACCTCCTTTTTCAATGTACAGTGCTTCAAATGAAGCTTGGTTAAAGTTTTCAAAAAATAACACAAATATTATACAACAGATTATGTAAATTGTAAACCCTCAAAAGAAAAATAATGTTAAAAATAGTATTAGGAATGTACAAAATATTTAAGTATATTCATAGTTGTTAAAAATATATTGAAATTTCTTTAATAAGAATATATAATAACAAAAAAGATTATGAAGGAGAAATAAAATGAACAAAAAAAGAGGATTTGAAATAGCAAAAGGATTTGAAAATGCAGGAATAAATTTACCAGTTAGAAAAACAAAATATTCAGCAGGATATGATGTAGAAGCAGCAGAAGATACAATTATACCAGCATTTAAAAGAGGACAAAAACCAACATTAGTAAAAACAGGATTAAAAGCATATATGGAAGATGATGAAATGCTTTTATTATATAACAGAAGTTCTAATCCAGGAAAAAAAGGATTAATTTTAGCTAATAGTGTTGGAGTAGTAGATAAAGATTATTATGGAAATCAAGATAATGATGGACATATAATGTTTGCATTTTTTAATATAAAAGATGAAGATGTTGAAATAAAAAAAGGAGATGCTATAGGACAAGCAATTTTCCAAAAATATCTTGTAACAGATGATGATTTAGCAGATGGAGAAAGAATGGGTGGATTTGGATCAACAAATAAATAAAATATATATTAAAACTCTTGCAGAGCATTTTTGCAAGAGTTTCTTTTAATTTGTAATAGAAATGAAAAAAGTTTATTAAATTCGTTATAATTCTTTTGACTTTTTGAAATTTTTGTAGTATAATTGTAATGTAGTAATTGAGATTACTTGGAAGGAGTGACAAATAATGTTTAAAGTAGGAGATAAAATTGTATATCCAATGCACGGAGCTGGTGTAATTGAAAAAATTGAGGAAAGAGCTATATTAGATGAAAGACAATCATACTATATTATAAAAATGCCAGGTGAAGTGAAGGTTATGGTACCTACAGCAAAAGCAGAAGAAATAGGTGTACGTAATATAATAGATAAAGAGACAGCCGGAAAAGTAATAAATGTTTTAGAACAAGATAGTACTGAAATGTCTTTAAAATGGAACAAAAGATATAGAGATAATGTTGAAAAGATGAAATCTGGAGACATTTTCGAAGTAGCAGATATAGTTAGAAACTTAAGTTTTAAACAAAAAGACAAAGGATTATCTACAACAGAAAAGAAAATGTTATTAAATGCAAAACAAATTCTTGTTAGTGAATTAGTTCTTGTTGAAAGTAAAGAAAAAGAAGAAGTTGAAGAATTAGTAGAAAATAAAATAAAAACATCTTATGAAATGCATGGTTCTACAATAGAAGAATTACAAAAAGCAGCTGGAATGGAAGAAGATACAAGCAACAATATTGTAAAGAAATTTATTTCAGCAAACTAAATTAAGTAGATTAAAATAACTGGGGTTATATATTTAAAGTATATAACCCTTTATTTATGAAATAAATTAACATAAATAAAGGATTTAAAAACTCTATGTCGAATATTATAAAAGAAAGGTTAAAAGATGGTTCAATATACTGATGAATTAAAAGAGGAAATTAGATCTGCAAATGATATAGTAGATGTAATATCTCAATATGTAACATTAAAAAGAAGTGGTAGAAACTTTTTTGGATTATGTCCATTTCATAGAGAAAAATCACCTTCTTTTTCAGTCTCTCCAGACAGACAATACTTTCATTGTTTTGGATGTCATAAAGGAGGAGATGTTTTTACTTTTGTTAGTGAAATTGAAAGAATATCTTTTAAAGAATCCTTAGAGTTTTTAGCAGAAAGAGCTAGAATAGAATTGCCAGCTGCAGAAAATACAGAATTTAATAAAAATCAATATTTAAAAGATAGAATGTATAAAATAAATGCAGAAACAACAATCTTTTACCACGAGAGGTTATATAAACCATTAGCAAAAATAGCACAAGATTATGTAAAAACAAGAAAATTAGATAATAATACATTAAAAGCTTTTAAAATTGGATATTCTGGAGAATATAATGAATTATATAAGCATTTAAAATCATGAGGATTTAAAGATGAAGAAATTCTTGCAACAGGTCTTGTTAATAGAAATGATAGAGGCGAATTCATAGATAGATTTAGAAAAAGATTAATGTTTCCTATTATGGATGTTAGTTCTAGAGTTGTAGCTTTTGGTGGTAGAAAATTAGAAAACAACGAGAAAATGGCAAAATACATAAATTCTAATGAAAACTTAATATATTCAAAAAAAAGACATTTATTTGCTCTAAATTTAGCAAAACAATCTGATTCAAAAAAAATTATTTTAGTCGAAGGATATATGGATGCTATTTCACTTTATCAGAGAGGGTTTAATAATGTTGTTGCTTCACTAGGAACAGCTCTAACAGAAGAGCAAGGTAGATTACTTAGAAAATATAGTGAGCAAGTTATTTTAAGTTACGATTCTGATGGAGCTGGACAAGAAGCAATAATGAGAGGACTTACAATTTTAGAGAATCAAGGCTGTGATGCAAGAGTGTTGCAAATGGAAGGTGCTAAAGATCCAGATGAATATGTTATAAAATATGGAAGCGGTAGATTTAATCTATTAGTTGAAAATGCGATTTCATTAGTTGAATTTAAAATAAAAATGCTAAAAAATAAATACAACTTAGAAAATGCAAATGATAAAATAAAATTTTTAAAAGAAATTACTAAAATTCTTTCAAATGTTGATAATAAAATAGAGAAAGAAATTTATATTGATAAAATTTCTGAACAATATAATATTTCAAAAGAAGCGATTTATGCTGAGGTAAATAAAGTCTCTTATAATAATGTTAATGAAAATATATTAACTAAACCAATAAGAAGAGAAACTAAAGTAGTTGAAATAAGTCCTGCAGTAATAAAACGTGAAAATATGATTATCTATTTATTAATCAATCATTTTCAAGAATCATATGAACCAATAGTTACAAATATTACTTTAGAAGATTTTAAATTAGAAGAAAATAAAACAATATTTGAAAAAATATTAGAATCACCTGCAGAAAATAGTGAAAAAATTTTACAAATGATTTCAAATATTGAAGATCAAAACATACAATCACATGTAAGTGAAATTTTAGTTACAGATTATGAAATAAGTTCAGTAGAAAAATGTATAGAAGATGTTGTAAATATTTATACTAAGGAAAGACTATCTGAAAGAAAATTAGAAATAATTAAGTCTTTAGAAAATAGTTCTTCGTTTTCTAAAGAAGAAATAGCTAAGCTTGAACAAGAATTAAGTGAAATTATAATTGAATTAGCTAAGAAGAAGTAGGAGGGATTAAATTTAGATGAAAAAAGCAGATAAAGATGAAATTGAAGAAATTAACGAAAAAGAACAAACTGCAATAAAAAGTACTGCTAAAAAATCTGAAACAGAGTCAAAAGTTGAAAATAAAAAAGATGTTCCAGATGAGCAAGAAAAATTAATGAAAATAGTTAACTCTGCTAAAGAAAAAGGAAAAATTACTTATGGAGAACTTGCAGCAGAATTAGGAGAAGCAAATTCAGAAGAAATAGATAAAGTATTTGATGCTTTTGAAAAAATGGGAGTTAATATTCTAAAAGATGAAGATGATTTCCTAGAACCAGATATTGAAGACTTAAACGAAGTAGAAGAAATAAAGCTTGAAGAAATGGATATAACTAACATGGAAGGTGTTAGTGTTGATGATCCAGTTAGAATGTATTTAAGAGAAATTGGTAGAATACCACTACTTACATTTGATGAAGAATTAGCTTTAGCAAAAAGAGTATTAGAAGATGATGAAGAAGCAAAACAAAAATTAGCAGAATCAAACTTAAGATTAGTTGTTAGTATTGCAAAAAAATATGTTGGAAGAGGAATGCTTTTCTTAGATTTAATTCAAGAAGGAAATATGGGATTAATTAAAGCTGTAGAAAAGTTTGATTATAAAAAAGGATACAAATTTAGTACTTATGCTACATGGTGGATAAGACAAGCTATTACAAGAGCTATAGCAGATCAAGCAAGAACAATAAGAATACCAGTTCACATGGTAGAAACAATTAATAAATTAATACGTACTTCAAGACACTTATTACAAATATTAGGTAGAGAGCCAACTCCAGAAGAAATTGCTCAAGAAATGGAAATTACAGTTGAAAAAGTTATGGAAATACAAAAAATAGCTCAAGATCCAGTATCTTTAGAAACACCTATTGGAGAAGAAGATGATAGCCATTTAGGAGATTTTATACCAGATGATGAATCACCAGCACCACATGATTCAGCAGCATATACATTATTAAAAGAACAATTAGAAGAAGTAATGAGTACATTAACACCAAGAGAAGCTAAAGTTTTAAAATTAAGATTTGGTTTAGAAGATGGAAAAGCTAGAACTCTTGAAGAAGTAGGAAAAGAATTCCAAGTAACACGTGAAAGAATTAGACAAATTGAAGCAAAAGCTTTAAGAAAATTAAGACATCCAAGTAGAAGTAAAAGATTAAAAGACTATATGAGTTAGTCATATAAGCAAAAAATTTATAAAAAATTATGTAAATTTGCAAAAAGTCCTTGATTTTAAGGACTTTTTCTGCTATAATAGTAACAGAGATTTTAGAAAAGAGGTGTAACTAAGTTACTACTTAGTAAAATAATTATGAAATTTATAGAGTTTTTTAAAGGAATAGGAACAACTTTATCAAAAGTTTTAGGAGATGATCCACGTTATCGTGTAGAACCATCTGATGAAGGTGTTTTAGTAACTGAATTAGTAAAATCTGGAGTAAGTAAAGCTGATGCTGCAGAAGCTATTAAACAATATAGAGATATGGTAAAAATGGAAAAAAAGTACTCTAATCGTGAAGAAGCTGCCATAAGTTTAGATTCTGCTGATGAAGGATATAAGCCACAAGATAGAACAACTCCTACAACAGAAAAAAGCACTTCTTTTAGAGACGACAGTGCAATGCAAATGGTTAGAAATACAGGAATAAAAAGTACTTCTGCAAATGAGTTACCCAATAGTGAGAGAGAACATGGTGGGAGGACTAGAGATTCTAGAGATAAATAATAATAAATAAATTAAGGAGATGATAGAAATATCATCTTTTTTCTTGACAAATTATGCAAATCATGTTAAAATCTATTACTGTAAACTGCTTAACTAGGGTTTTAAAATACTACATTATGGTAGTTACCCAAGTTGGAAGTTAGCGAGTATACAAAAAAGGGAGGTGCATTTTTAATGTACGCAATAATTGAAGCATGTGGAAGACAATACAAAGTACAAGAAGGTGAAACTGTATATTTTGAAAAATTAGATACAGAAGAAGGAAAAAAAGTTTCTTTCGATAAAGTTGTTTTAGTATCTGATGAAGGAAAAGTACAAGTTGGAAATCCTTATGTAGCTGGTGCTAAAGTTGAAGGAAAAGTTGTTTCTCATGGTAGAGGAAAGAAAATTTTAGTTTTCAAATACAAAGCTAAAAAGAATGAAAGAAAAACTAGAGGACACAGACAAGACTACACTAAAGTAGAAATTTCTTCAATAAAAGTTAAAGCTGAAAAAAAAGAAAAAGTAGCTGAATAATAATAGCTAAAAATTATATCGAGATTAAATAGAATAGATATAAATAAAATTATAAAGCGAAAGGAGTGAATCTTTCATGGCACACAAAAAAGGTCAAGGTAGTGTTAAAAACGGAAGAGATAGTGAGTCAAAAAGACTTGGTGTCAAAAAATCTGATGGACAAATAGTTAAAGCTGGAAATATCATAATAAGACAAAGAGGAACAAATGTACATCCAGGAACTAATGTTGGAATCGGTAGCGATGACACTTTATTTGCTTTAATAGATGGAACAGTTAAATTTGAGAGAAAAGGTAAAGACAAAAAACAAGTTAGTGTTTATCCTGCAGAGTAAATAAAATAATAAAAAAGAGAGCGTTGATTTTTATCAACGCTTTTTTGTATTTATATTTGTTTATATACTTAATCTTCTTAATTGATGTAATTCATCATTTAATTTTTGAATATGTTTTTTTCTTTCTTTATATGAATTTCAAATTCACTAAGCATTTGAGGTATTTTTTCTGGATCTTCATGTGGTTTTAAATAATATTTTGCTTCTTCTCTATAATATTGCTTTTTTTTCTGGAGTTAAAGCATATTGCATTCTATCATAAAATCTTTTTGATTGTCCAATTCTTACAATTTCTTTTTTTAAGAATTTTAAATAGTCTTCCCTAGCATATATTTCATATTCAGTATCATCAATTACAACTTTAAATAAAGCTTTTAAAATCTTTTTATCTATTTTTCCAACACCACCAGTTTTTAAAATTCTACCAGTATCTTTTAAAGATTTTGGAGCAGAAGGATGGGCATGATCAATTAAAATATTTAGAGCGTCTATAATACCAATATGAGATTTATATTGACGTTTTGCAGTAATTGCTTCAAATTCATCTGCTACTCTTATAATTTGTGCTTCATAAGGAATTTTATCACCAGTTATTCCGATTTGGATATCCAGTTCCATCTAAAGCTTCATGATGATATAAAGCACCAGCAGCATATGGACGTAATTTTAAATCATCCATACAAATTTTATATCCAATTGTAGTATGTGTTTTCATAATATCATATTCTTCATCTGTTAATTTTGAAGGCTTTTGAAGAACAGAAGGTGGAATAAAAATTTTTCCAATATCATGAAGATAAGCACAAGTTGTAGTATATATTGTAAATCCTTCTGATAAATGAAGATTTTCACAAAGTCTACAAGAAATATTTGCAACATTATCTGAATGTTTTCTTGTAAAATTATCTAATCCATCCAACATTTTTAATTGATAACGTATAGTTTCTTCTAAATTATATGATTTTATAGAAGTACTATTATAAAAATCAAATTGTTCTTTCATTAAATATAAACTCCTCATTAGTATACTAATATAATTTTATATCTTAATAATTCTTTGGTCAAGAGAAAATATACAAGCTACTTAAAAAATTGACATTTATTAAAATTTAAATTTACAAAATGCTTGAAAAAAAAGGAGAATTATAATATTATAACTTGTGGAATGAAAAAATTATAAGAGGAAGTAAATTATGTTTTTAAAAAGACTAGAAATGCATGGCTTTAAATCATTTGCAGATAAAACTGTTTTAGAGTTTATGCCAGGAATCACAACAGTTATAGGACCAAATGGATCTGGAAAAAGTAATATATCTGATTGTATTAGATGGGTACTTGGTGAGCAAAGTATGAAATCTTTAAGAGGTGCAAAATCAGAAGATATTATATTTGCAGGAACTCAAAATAGAAAATCCTTAGGATATGCTGAAGCCTCTATTGTAATAGATAATTCAGATTCTAAATTACCAATTGAGTATAACGAAGTAATTGTTACTAGAAGAATTTATAGAAGTGGTGAAACAGGATACTTTATAAATAAAACACCTTGTAGGCTAAAAGACGTTTTAGAACTTTTTATGGATACAGGAATTGGAAAAGATGGATATTCTATAATTGGACAAGGAAAAATAGATGAAATTTTAAGTAATAAATCAGAAGACAGAAGACGTATTTTTGAAGAAGCAGCAGGAATTGTAAAATATAGAACTAGAAAAGTTGAATCTGAAAAAAAATTGGAACAGGTTAAACTTAATTTATTAAGAATAAACGATATTATTTCTGAAATTGAAAATAATATAGGACCTCTAAAAATTCAATCAGAAAAAGCAAAAAAATTCTTGGATTTGAGAGAGAGCCTAAAAAATATTGAAGTTGGATTATTTCTATATAACATAGAAAATTATAAAAAGCAAACAGAGGAAATATTAGAAAATATTGATATTTTTGAAACGCAGAAAATTAAAGAAGAAGAATCTTTAAATAATATTCAATTTGAAAAAGAAGATTTAAGAAAATTAGTGGATTCATTAATAGAAGAAATTGAAAAAACTCAAAATTTAGGTTTTGAAGGAAATAAGCGTAAAGAACAATATAATAGTGAAATAGCGCTATTTTCAGAAAAAATTTCTAATAATAAAGAAAATTATGAAAGATATGCTGTAGAAATTGAAGAACTTGAAAATCGTAATAAAGAATTAGAAGAAGAGAAAACTCAAAAACAACAAAAAAGAGATAATCTTTTCAATAATAAAGAAAAATTTGTAACAGAATTAAAACAAAAAGAAGAAGAACTTGAAAAATATTCAAAAACATTGTCAGATAAAGAATTAGAAATAGAAGTAAAAAAAAAATTGTACAAGAAAATGTAGATGAGAAGTATGAAGTAATTGCACAAATCAATACAGAAAAAGCAAATTTCGATAATTTAAATAAAAGAGAAAATTCTTTGAAAAACGAAATACAAGAAAACATTTCAGAACTTGATTCTTCTAGAACTAACAGAGAAGAAATGTCTAAAAACTTTTATGAAATAGAAAAGAGAAAAAATGATTTAGAAAAATCATTAGAATCTATGAAATCTGAAAAAGAAAAAAGTTCTGAAAAACAAAAAGATTTTGAAACCCAAATTAATACATATCAATCTGATTTCAGAATTAAAGAATCTAGATACAAATTTTTAGTAGAAACAGAAAAGGAAAAAGAAGGATATATTAAAAGTGTAAAACTTTTAATGGGAGCAATAGAAAAAAATAGTTCTCTATCTAAAGGAGTACATGGAGTACTAGCAAATCTTATTTCTGTAGATAAAAAATATGAAACAGCTATTGAAATGACTTTAGGTGGAAGTATTCAAAATATAGTTACAAATTCTGAAGATGAAGCCAAAAAATTAGTAAATTATTTAAGAGACAATAAATTAGGTAGAGCATCATTTTTGCCTATTAGTTCGGTTAATGGTCAAAAACTAAGTGGAGTAAATAGTAGAGGTATAGATGGTGTAATCGGAATTGCTTCAGATTTAGTAAAAGCAGATAAAAAATATGAAGGAATTATTTTAAATTTACTAGGAAGAACTGTAATTGTAGACGATATAGAAAACGCTGTAAAACTTGCAAAACAAAATTCTTACAAATTTAAGATTGTTACTTTAAAAGGAGACGTAATAAATCCTTCTGGTGCTATTAGTGGTGGTTCTGTGGCTCCAAAAACAGTAAGCATTTTAGGTAGAGGGAAAGAAATAAAGGAACTTGAAAAAGAACTTGACAGCATCAAAAATACAATAGAAAAAATACAAAAAGAAAAAGATTCTTATGAAGCAAGTATATCTGAAATATTGGCAAAATTTGAACAAAAACAAAAAGAATATCAAGAATTAGAAATTAAATATGCTACAGAAAAGCAAAAAATAGATACAATAGAATTAGAAATAGTTAAGTTAGAAGCTAAACTTGCAAAATCAAGAGAAGACCTAGAAAATACAAAGCAAGAAAAACAAGAAAACCTTGAAAAACAAGATGAATATAGTAATGAAATTACTACAATCGATGATGAAAATAATGGTTTAAATGAAGTAATTGAAGAATTTACAAATTTAAATAAAGATAATCAAAAATATATTGATGATTTAAATTTTGATATTACAAATTTAAAAATTTCTGTATCATCATTTGATGAAAGTGAAACATCAATTAATGAAATGATGGATAGAATTAACTTTGATATTGAAAATAATAATGCAAGTATTACAAATAAAAGAAATTTAAGAGAAAAAATACTTACAGATAATGCTGAAATAGAAGTTAAAATTGAAGAAACTAAACAAAAAATAGTTGATTTAGAAAAAGAAATTCTTGGAAGTACAGAAAAAGTTGAAAAATTAAAGCAAGAAAGAACTCAAAAATCAGAAAAATTAAATCAAATAGAAAAAGATATTGAAGAACAAAGTTCTAAATTAGAAGATATTAAAAATCATATTTCAAAACTTGATTTGAAAAAATCTAAAATTGAACTTGAATTAAATCAAGTTATTGACAAAATGTGGGAAGAATATGAATTAACTCCAAATACAGTTGGTGAAGTTCATACAATAGAAAATCCAAATTCAGTTCAAAAACAAGTTAATGAAATAAGAAAAGATATTAGAGATTTAGGAAGTATAAATGTAGATTCAATAAATGAATATAAAGAAACAAAAGAAAGATATGACTTTATGTGTGAACAAAGACTTGATTTAGAAGATTCAAGTAATAAGTTAAAGAAAGTTATATCTGAAATGACAGATACAATGAAAGTTCAATTTGCTGAACAATTTAAAATAATAAACAAAACTTTAGTGAAGTATTTAAAGAATTATTTGGTGGTGGAAAAGCTGAATTAATTCTTACAGATAAAGAAAATATATTAGAATGTGGTATTGATATTACAGTTCAACCACCAGGAAAAAAATTACAAAATATGCTGTTATTATCTGGTGGAGAAAGAGCTTTTACTGCTATTGCATTACTATTTGCAATATTAAGAATGAATCCAGCTCCATTTTGTGTTTTAGATGAAATTGAAGCAGCTCTTGATGATGTCAATGTTTATAGATTTGCAGAATATTTAAGAAAGTTTTCTAAAAATTCACAATTTTTAGTTATAACACATAGAAAAGGAACAATGGAAGCTGCAGATACTGTTTATGGAATTACAATGGAAGAAAAAGGAATAAGTAAATTGCTTTCAATGAAATTAAAATAAAAAATCAATATATTATTATATTTCAATAAATAATTCATATATCAATTTTTAAAAAATTGGTGATTGCCATTTAGGCTCAGAATTTTTAAAAAATTATATATGAATTATTTTTTTATTTAGTAGAAAAGTTTTCTAGACTTTCAACTAAATAAGGACTTTGCCAATAGTTGTATGGAAATATAATATATTAATTTTTTAAATATTTATTTTACTGAATGCATTTTATATTCTTTGTTTTAATAAAATGTATTATAAGGGTTATATTAATAATATGTTTTTTTGGGATTAGTATTCAAAATTATATATAAAAATGATGTGGAAAAGTGTCGAATAAACCACCAATGTCAAAAAGACAATAATCAAACGTATAGAAAAAAAGAGATAAAACGAGTAAAAAAGAGTATTGAAAAGTAAAGTGTAAAATCACACTTGCTGAA
>JAAGKN010000525.1_pt1 | contig 56523 bp, 50 predicted proteins | sample 6206371 | NCBI WGS metagenome assembly JAAGKN01 (sample SAMN11533720, study PRJNA540317) | gut metagenome | isolation source: fecal pellets from male and female animal of same cohort | host: Peromyscus leucopus | place: USA:CA | collected 2017
GATGGTTCGTACCATTAAGTATTTCAGCGAGCTGGCTTAAGTAGTATAAGAAGACCTATAAGGGTCCGGTCCTTGGACCGGACCCTTATCTTTTTAGAATCATATTTTAAGACTTAAATAAGGAGATTAATGAGATGGGCTTAAACAAGAAATCCGTTGATGATATCAACGTAAAGGGAAGAAGAGTTCTGGTCAGATGCGATTTTAACGTACCCTTAAAGGGCGGCGAGATCACCGACGAGACCCGTATCGTGGCGGCACTGCCCACGATTCAGAAGCTGATTAACGATGGCGGCAAGGTAATTCTGTGCTCTCATCTGGGCAAGGTGAAGGAAGGCCCCAACGAGAAGGAATCCCTGGCTCCCGTTGCCAAGAGACTGTCCGAGAAGCTGGGCAAGGAGGTTGTATTTGTTGCTGATTACAATGTGACCGGCGAGGCGGCCACCGCAGCTGTAGAGGCCATGAAAGAGGGAGATGTGGTGCTGCTGCAGAATACCCGTTTCCGCGGCACGGAGGAGACCAAGAACGGCGAGCAGTTCTCCAAGGAGCTGGCTGATCTGGCTGACGATTATGTATGTGACGCTTTTGGTTCCTCCCACAGAGCGCATGCTTCTGTTGAGGGCGTGACCAAGTGCATCACCGCAAAGGGCGGCTCCAACGTGGTGGGCTATCTGATGCAGAAGGAGATCAATTTCCTGGGCAATGCGGTGGAGAATCCGGTGAGACCTTTCGTGGCTATCCTGGGCGGCGCAAAGGTTGCCGACAAGCTGAATGTTATCTCCAACCTGCTGGAGAAGTGCGATACTCTGATTATCGGCGGCGGCATGGCTTACACCTTCCTGAAGGCACAGGGCTATGAGATCGGTAACTCCCTGGTGGATAATGAGAAACTGGACTACTGCAAGGAGATGATGGCCAAGGCGGAGAAACTGGGCAAGAAGCTGCTGCTCCCTGTGGACTCCGTGACCATCGCGCAGTTCCCCAACCCCATTGACGCTGAAGTAGATACAGAGGTGTATGACGTGGAGAATATGCCCGCAGACAGAGAGGGCTGCGATATCGGACCTAAGACCGCGGCTATGTATGCGGACGCTGTGAAGAGCGCTAAGACCGTAGTCTGGAACGGACCCATGGGCGTATTCGAGAATCCTACTCTGGCAGCAGGCACCATCGCAGTGGCCAAGGCTCTGGCTGAGACCGACGCTACCACGATTATCGGCGGCGGCGATTCCGCGGCGGCTGTAAATCAGTTGGGCTTTGGCGACAAGATGAGCCATATCTCCACTGGCGGCGGCGCTTCTCTGGAGTTTTTGGAGGGCAAGACTCTTCCCGGTGTAGCGGCGGCTGATGACAAGGCCTGAAATGAGGCTTTCATGGAAGACTTTACACTAAATGAGATGCTGGAATGGCAGAGAAAGCTTCAGGAGCAGTACAAGGACTGGTGGCAGCCCAACAATCCGGAGAACGGCAGAGACAAACTGCTGTGGATGGTTGGGGAGGTCGGCGAGGTGATTGACGCTGTCAAGAAGAGCGGCGGTGAGAGAATTGTCCAGGACCCACAGGCCAGAGAGCATTTTATTGAGGAGATGGCGGACGTGCTGATGTTTTACAGCGATGTTCTGCTGTGCTACAAAGTCACGGCCGACGAATTAAAGCGGGTCTATACAGAGAAAATGGAGAGAAACATGACCCGCTGGAAATAAAAGTGTAAACCGCATATTCCCGGACCGGAAATACGCGGAACTTAAATTAAGAATCGAGGAAAAGATTATGGCAAGAAGAAAAATTATTGCCGGCAACTGGAAGATGAACATGACTCCCAGCCAGGCAGTGGAATTGGTCAACACCTTGAAACCCCTGGTGGTCAACGATGAGGTGGATGTGGTATTCTGCGTGCCCGCCATTGACATTATCCCTGCCATGGAGGCGGCCAAGGGCACCAATATTCAGATCGGTGCAGAGAATATGTACTATGAGGAGAAGGGCGCTTTTACCGGTGAGATCGCTCCGGATATGCTGACGGATGTGGGGGTAAAATATGTGATTATCGGCCACTCCGAGAGAAGAGAGTACTTTGCTGAGACAGACGAGACCGTGAACAAGAAGGTGTTAAAGGCATTTGAACATGGCATCACACCCATCATCTGCTGCGGCGAGTCCCTGACTCAGAGAGAGCAGGGCATCACCATCGACTGGATTCGTCAGCAGATCAAGATTGCGTTCCTGAATGTGACAGCAGAGCAGGCGGCCGCAGCCGTTATCGCCTATGAGCCGATCTGGGCCATCGGCACCGGCAAAGTAGCTACCACCGAGCAGGCGCAGGAGGTATGCAAGGCCATCCGTGACTGCATCGCCGAGATATATGACGAAGCCACTGCGGCGGCTATCCGTATTCAGTACGGCGGTTCCGTGTCCGCATCCAGCGCTCCCGAGCTGTTTGCACAGCCCGATATCGACGGCGGCCTGGTAGGCGGCGCATCCCTGAAACCGGACTTCGGCGCGATCGTAAACTACAATAAGTAATTTCTGAAACACAGAATAAAAAGCGCCGGACAGCGGGTGTATGACTCGCTGTCCGGTGTTTTTTATTCTTAGACTTTATTCCTCTGTTTTATTTTCCGCCGCCGTGGCCGAGTTATTTCCGTCGGCAAGCTGTTCGCCCACACCGGCCTCCAGGTCCTCAACCTCCTTCTGGACAGACTGTACTTTGGTATCCAGATGTATGGCGCGCAGAATCAGGTTTACATCCTCCGGTGAGAACATTCCGATGGCTTTGGAGAGCTGATCGATGTTTGCCCTGTTTACTTTCAGATGGCCGCCGCCGGAGAGGGGGATGTTGATGACCTTTTTGGGGTCCGTCATGTCTCCCAGACAGATACTGTTAGTCTTCTGGTCACAGGTAAATATGACTCCGTTGTAGTTGATAACCCCGCCCCTGGCCAGATACCCGTAGGGCACCTTGGGAGTGGTGCGAATACTGCTCAGCACCTTTCCGCTGCCGCCCTTTGCCGCTGCCTCACAGATTTTTGCAGCTTCGCTTCTGTCAGCGGGCGCCGCCGCGACGCTCTCATCTTCCGCCGGACTCTTTTCTTCTCTCAGCCATTCCTGAAATGCGCCTCCATCCGCCTGCATCTGACCTAAGCTGTCTTTTCTGTGGGCGGCGGGACGAATCCCTGAAAAACGTCCTCCCCGCGAAACCACGCCTGTTGTAGTGGAATCTGTTATGTCGATTCTCATTGTATCTACCTCCTGTTATGGACTGAAAAAAATCACGGATGGCATTGAACATTGTCCATGCCATCCGTGGCTGCTTTCATCGTTTACTAATGTAAATATCGGCATGTTTTTCCAAAGCTTTATACCAACAGCCTTTTTTTGGGGCAAATTGTCAAAATTGTCAATTTACGCCGTCATGCTGCGCACTTGATTTGTGCATTGCGAAAATGCAGACTTTTTGGTACAATATAAAAAGAAAATAATTTAGAGAGTTACGAGGCGGTTTGAAATATGAGGGAAGGAGAACAAACATGATATTTAAGTGCAAGAACTGTGGCGGCAATTCCGTCTACAGTCCGGAGAAAAAAATGATGTACTGCCCCTATTGCGACAGCGAGAAGAGCGATGAGCGACAACATGAACATGCCCAGATGCAGCTCTGTCCGAACTGCGGCGCAGAGGTGACGTATACGGAGCATACATCAGCCCTGCAATGTCCTTACTGCGATCACTATATTATTCTGGACGAGCGGATAGAAGGGGCATATACACCTGGCAGAATCATTCCTTTTAAGTTGGGCAAGGAGAGTGTCAAGGGGCTGATGAGGGAGAAATTTAAGAAGTGTACCTTTGCCCCTACGGATTTCCTGTCGGAGGTGCGCCTGAACACGATGACGGGAGAATACATACCCTTCTGGATGTACAATTATCACACCCGCTGTCAGTTCCAGGGAGAGGGCGTGAAACGCCGTACCTGGGTGACGGGCAATGTGGAGTATACGGAGTCCTCCTACTATCAGGTGGTGCGGGATATGAGCATTGAGTTTGAGGGAATCCCAGCGGATGCGTCGGTGAAGATGCCGGACGGTATCATGGACCTGCTGGAGCCGTATAATTATGCGGAGCTGGTTCCCTTCCAGCCGGAGTACATGTCCGGTTTCCTGGGAGAAAAGTACAATATGGCGGCTGAACTGATAGAGGGACGCGCCCACGCCAAGATGGAGAGCAGTGCGGCGACCATGCTGCAGCAGAGCATAGGCGGCTATTCCTCTCTGACGCCCGCGAACCGGAGCATCACAGCCCCGGTTCCCAACACGGAGTTTGATCTGCTGCCGGTGTGGGTATATCGCTATAACTACAAGGACAAGGAATATCCTTTCTATGTGAACGGACAGACGGGCAAGATTATCGGAACCACCCCCATCTCCAAGGCCAAGGTATGGGCCTACGGAGCTACACTGTGGGTCTGCCTGACGGCCATCATAGCCATGGTAGGTTGCCTGATTGTATAAAACAAACACGAAAAACTCTAATAGGAGAAACATAACATGGAGAATGATTTTAAAAAGGAAGCCCAGAAACAATATCTGCATTTTTTCCGCATCTGGTTTATTGTGGTGGGCGTACTGCTGGTGGTGACTATTTTGGGAGTGTTTGCCAAAAGCATGATGCGCGCAGGAAATATGGTGCGGACCAACAGCCAGGCGCCGACGGAGCGGGTTTATGACTATGCGGATATGCTGACCAGCGCGGAGGAGGAAAAGCTGAGAGAGCTGATCGCGGAAAAAGAGAAGGAAATCGGCTGTGATCTGGTGCTGGTGACCATAAGCCAGCCCATGGAGGGGAGTGCGGCCAAAGACACCTTCGGCTATCGCTATACGGACTGGGAGCGGAACATGCAGGATGTGGCCGATGATTTTTACGACAACGGGGCTTTTGGCTACAATGCGCCCTACGGTGACGGTGCGCTGATACTGGACAACAGCTACGAGGGCCAGAGCGGTACGCATCTGTCCACCAGCGGAAGAGTATTTGAAAAATTTGGAAACAGGGACATAGATGAGGCCCTGTCCTGCGTAGACAGGTATATTGACGGCGATCCCTACAGAGCGTACAGCGCCTGTATCAATTACATAGCTGACAATATGAGCGGCAAAAACAGCGGTATGGGCATGACGTTTGTGCTGTTAGCTGTAATCGTCCCGCTCATCGCTGCAGGGATATTTGTGGGCACGCATCTGCGCAGCAAGGAGGGTAAGAAGACCACCACAGCCACCACCTATGTGACAGGAGGCAAACCGGTGATGAATCTGCAGAGAGATGATTTTGTGCGCAAGCATGTAAGCCAGAGGCGGATACAGACCAGTTCCTCCTCGGGAGGCGGCGGAGGCGGACGGGGCGGTGCCCATGTCAGCAGCGGCGGTCACAGTCATGGCGGCGGCAGTCATCGCAGATAGAATAAAAAAGCACAAAAAAAGAAACATCCACATGACGGTATGGATGTTTCTTTTTTGTCTTATGCCATCTGGTTCACGGCCTTGCTCAGGCGGGATACCTTTCTGGCGGCATTGTTCTTATGATAAATGCCTTTGGACGCAGCCATTTCAATGGTCTTGGTCGCAGCTCTCAGCTCAGTCTCAGCGGCAGCCTTGTCCCCGGACTCCACAGCAGCCAGTACCTTCTTGATAGCGGTCTTAGTGCTGGACTTGATGGATTTATTCCTTTCAGCCTTGGTGCGGTTTACCAGAATTCTCTTCTTTGCGGATTTAATGTTAGCCAAGATTACACCTCCAATTACAATACATTTGTGTTGTTGTCATTCGGTTTATCTTAGCCAGACACGGAGGACTAAGGTAAACATACTCTTGTATTTTAGTAAAAGAATGGCGGTTTGTCAATACATAAAACCGAAAAAAACGCAAAAACTGTTATAGAGATTTATTATGGATCGACCATCTTGTAAATAAGGAGAATTCATATGAGCGGGTTTCAGGTAAGGACGGATCTGGCGCTTGAGGCCAGGGAGAGCATCACGGAGGCTGAAAGTGAGCTGCGGGGCGTCCGGGTGGAGGAATACTATCAGGAGCAGGAGGACATAAGGGTGACAAAGGTGATGATCGACACCAAAAACGCGGCAAAAGCCATGGGAAAGCCCATAGGCACCTATGTTACCATAGAGGCCCCGACTTTGCTGGAGCCGGATGAGGACTACCACCGGGAGATTTCGGAATGCCTGTCGCAGGAATTGGTGGAAATGATGGACTGTGAGAAAGAGGAGCTTTCTGTGCTGGTGGTGGGACTGGGGAACCGGGAGGTCACAGCGGACGCTCTGGGTCCTCAGGTAGTGGACAATCTGTTCATTACCCGCCACATTGTCAGGGAATATGGGTCGGCGGCCTACAACAAAAAAAGGATGAATCTGATCAGCAGCATTGAGCCGGGCGTGATGGCCAAGACAGGCATGGAGACGGCGGAGATTATTAAAGGCGTGGTGACGGAGACGAAACCGGACATGCTGATCGTCATTGACGCGCTGGCGGCCCGCAGCACACGACGTTTGAACCGTACCATTCAGATCACCAACACAGGCATACAGCCCGGTTCGGGGGTGGGGAACCACCGCAATGCGCTGACAGAGGAGAGTCTGGGGGTGCCGGTGATCGCCATCGGTGTTCCCACGGTGGTGGATGCCGCCACGATTGTAGGAGACGCGCTGGAACGCATTATGGAGACGGAGCAGGAATTTGACAGGGTGAAATATATGGGGAACCATCGCACCGCCTTTGTGGAGCTGAACAATATGTATATGACGGGCAAGGATATCGACGCAGTGGTGAAAAGGGTCAGCTACACAGTGTCGGAGGGCATCAATATGGCGCTGGAATGTCAGGCGTAAGACAGGCGCATGCCCATTCTGGAATGTCGCAGGCCGGGCATGCATATAGTGATAAGGATGAACCGGGTGAAAGCAGGTGATGCCTGTCAAACGCAGTATCAGTAATAAAATAATCCCCGCCATAGTGGTGTGCGGCATTCTGCTGGCTATATGGCAGGTGCTGATAAGCGGGGACGGTGGGGGGCAGTCAGACGGAGAGAGTCTGTTCGCGCGTCTGCTGCAGGCAAGGCAGGACCAGAGTATTCGAGAACTGCTTCCGGTTCTGGCATGGACGCAGGAGGAGCAGGAGAGCGTGACGCTCACGGAGGAGGCATTGGAGGAGTGGATGCCGGGGTATCTCTATCAGACGCAGACAGGCCAGGTGGCCGTGCGCCAGACGGGGGAGGAACATACAGAAGAAACCGAGCTGACCCTGGAAGAATTGATGCGCCGGGAAAATCAGGGGCAGCCTCCCGAAGAGCCTGATGATGTGGTAATGCTGGATATGGAGAGTTTGTTGGCGGAAAATGGCTGGGAGCTTGAGGAAGAGGCAGCGCCGGAGCCTGAGGAACCTCATAGTCCGGCCGCTTTTGAGGATAATGGCGGATTTGTGCCCCATGTGCGGCAGCAGACCCTGGACCTTGGGGTCCTACAGGACTACGAGACTCTGCGCAGCCAATTTTATGTGGTGGACAGCATCACCAATATCGGCAGGGAGCTGCTGGACGTGGAGAAACTGAGCCAGAGGGACTTGACCATCGACAAAGAGGGGGAGGGACCGCAGATACTGATTTATCACACCCATTCTCAGGAAGGATTTGTGGACTCCATACCTGGGGATGACTCCACCACCATCATGGCTGTGGGACAGCATCTGGCAGATATTCTGGAACAGCAGTATGGGTATCAGGTGCTGCATCATTTAGGCACTTATGACAAGGAGAGCAGAGACAATGCCTATTCTCGCTCGCTGCCGGAGATCACCCAAATTTTGGAGGAGAATCCCCAGATTCAGGTGGTCATTGATCTGCACCGGGACGCAGTGGCGGATGAGAGCAATCGCCTGGTCATGGATCTGGATGGACGGCCCACTGCGCGGTTCATGTTTTTCAACGGCATCAGCTGGACTCGCAGGACCGGCAGCATCAGCTATCTACAGAATGATAATCTGTCGGATAATCTGGCTTTTTCCTTTCAGATGAAACTCAAGGCTGAGGAGTATTACCCCGGACTAACCCGGAAGAATTACATACATGGTTACCGCTACAATATGCATCTGCGTCCCCGCACGCTGCTGATTGAGCTGGGCGCGCAGAACAACACACTGGAGGAGGCTATGAACGCCTGCGATCCCATTGCGCATCTGCTGGATTTGGTGCTGTCAGGAGAGGAATAAAAGGTCTTATGCCGCTTGCATAGACGGCTTATTTCTGTTAGAATAGGGCATGTGCAGTGAAGTTATGGCAGGAGACACAGATAGAGAGGGAATACGGATGAGTTCTACAGAACAGAGCAGAATACGCAACTTTTGCATAGTGGCCCACATTGACCATGGCAAGTCTACCCTGGCGGACCGGATTATTGAGAGTACGGGACTTCTGACCAGCCGGGAGATGCAGGCCCAGGTGCTGGACAATATGGATTTGGAGCGGGAGAGAGGCATTACCATCAAAGCCCAGACGGTGCGCACCATCTATAAGGCCAAGGACGGGGAGGAATATATTTTTAATCTGATTGACACGCCGGGACATGTGGATTTCAACTATGAGGTCAGCCGCTCCCTGGCGGCCTGCGACGGCGCGATTCTGGTGGTGGATGCGGCCCAGGGCATTGAGGCTCAGACCCTGGCCAATGTGTATCTGGCTCTGGACCACAATCTGGACGTGTTCCCGGTGATCAACAAGATTGATCTGCCCAGCGCGGACCCCCAGAGGGTGATCGAGGAGATTGAGGACGTGATCGGCATTGAGGCCCAGGACGCCCCCTTGATTTCCGCTAAAAACGGCATAGGTATCGACCAGGTGCTGGAGCAGATCGTCCACAGGATTCCGGCTCCCGGGGGCAGCCCGGAAAATCCGCTGCAGGCGCTGATCTTTGACTCCGTGTACGATCCCTACAAAGGTGTTATCATTTTCTGCCGGATTATGGAGGGCGCCGTGAAAAAGGGCACCCAGATCCGCATGATGGCCACCGGGGCCAGGCAGGAGGTGGTGGAGGTAGGATATTTTGGCGCCGGGCAGTTTATTCCCTGCGAGGAGCTTTCCGCCGGTATGGTGGGGTATATCACCGCGTCCATCAAGAATGTGAAGGATACGGCGGTGGGCGACACGGTGACGGATGACCGCAATCCCTGCGCGGAGCCGCTGCCCGGCTACAAAAAGGTACAGTCCATGGTGTACTGCGGCATGTATCCGGCGGACGGCGCAAAGTATCCCGACTTGCGGGACGCACTGGAAAAATTGCAGCTAAACGACGCATCCCTGCACTATGAGCCGGAGACCTCCGTTGCCCTGGGCTTTGGATTCCGCTGCGGTTTCCTGGGACTGCTGCATCTGGAGATCATTCAGGAGAGGCTGGAGAGGGAGTATAATCTGGATCTGGTGACCACTGCGCCGGGGGTTATCTATAAGGTGTACAAGACCAACGGGGAGGTGATCGAACTGACCAATCCCTCCAATCTGCCGGATCCCTCTGAGATCGAGTATATGGAGGAGCCGGTGGTCAGCGCGGAGATCATGGTGACCAGCGAGTTTATCGGTTCCATCATGGAGCTGTGTCAGGAGCGGCGGGGGCGGTATCTGGGAATGGAATATATCGAGGGCACCAGGGCGCTGCTGAAATATGAGCTGCCGTTAAACGAGATTATTTATGACTTTTTTGACGCGCTGAAATCCCGCTCCAGAGGCTATGCCTCTTTGATTATGACTTAAAGGGGTATGAGCAGTCCAGCCTGGTGAAGCTGGATATTCTGATCAACCGGGAGGAGGTGGACGCGCTGTCCTTTATCGTTCATGCGGACTCCGCCTATGAGAGGGGCCGGAAAATGTGTGAAAAGCTGAAGGACGAGATTCCCAGGCATCTGTTTGAGATTCCCATTCAGGCGGCGGTGGGAGGCAAGATTATCGCCAGGGAGACTGTCAAGGCTATGCGAAAGGACGTGCTGGCCAAGTGCTACGGCGGCGATATCACCCGGAAAAAGAAGCTGCTTGAGAAACAGAAGGAGGGCAAGAAGCGCATGCGCCAGATCGGCAATGTGGAAATCCCTCAGAAAGCTTTCATGAGTGTGTTGAAGCTGGATGACCGGAAGTAGATTCAGTAGATTTGAGTGCCTGCTGAAACGGGCGGATGGGAGGCAGATTGAAAAATTTGGGGATATATGTGCATATCCCTTTCTGCGTACAAAAATGCGGATATTGTGATTTTTTGTCCGCTCCTGCAGACCGGGACACGCAGGAAAAATATGTACAGGCCCTGGAGAGGGAGATTCAGGGCAGGGCGCGGGAGTACAGGGATTACCAGGTGCCCACGATGTTTTTGGGAGGCGGCACTCCCAGCGTACTGGGAGCCGGGTGGATAGAGAGGCTTTTAGAGACGTTGGATAAGTGTTTCCGGATTATGCCGGAAGCGGAGATTACCATGGAGGCCAATCCGGGCACTGTGGACTATGACTCCTTGGCACGATATCACAGGGCGGGCGTAAGCCGCCTGAGTCTGGGGCTGCAATCCTCCTGGGACGGAGAACTGAGGGAACTGGGAAGGATTCACACCTGGCAGCAGTTCCTGGATGCTTACGAGGCGGCTGTGGCGGCGGGCTTTAAGCATATCAATATTGATGTTATGAGCGGTCTGCCGGGGCAGACTGCCGAATCCTACGAGACAACTTTGCGACGGGTGGCGGAGCTTGCGCCTGCGCCGGAGCATATCTCCGCCTACAGTCTGATTTTGGAGGAAGAAACGGCTTTTTGGAAACGATATAAGGCGGGGGAGCTTATCCTGCCGGATGAGGAAACGGAGAGAGCGCTGTATCAGATGACAAGGCAGATATTGCGGGAATACGGCTATGAGCGCTATGAGATATCAAACTATGCGAAAAGAGACTGTGAGTGCCATCATAATGTGGGGTACTGGACACGGGAAAATTATCTGGGATTCGGCATCGGAGCGGCCTCTCTGATCAACAATGTGAGATTTCAGAACGGCAGGGAACTGGCGGCTTATCTGGAGGAGCCGCTGGGACAAAGGGAGCCTTTATGTCTGCTGTCTGTGGCGGAGCAGATGGAGGAATTCATGTTTTTGGGTCTGCGCATGACGGCCGGTATTGAGGAGCAGAATTTCAGCGATACCTTCAACTGCACATTGGAGCAGGTTTATGGGGAGGTTATAAGCAGGCATATAGGGCAGGAGCTGCTGGCCTGGCGGGACTGCGGGAAGAGCCGGTATTTACATTTGACGGAGAAGGGACTGGATCTGGCCAATTATGTGATGACGGATTTTCTGGAGCCGTTGATACAATAATAGAGGTATGCATCGGAGAAAAGAATAGCATAAGCTGTGGAAATTGGGAAATGCACTTGTAATGTCCCAGGCACATAGACTAGAGGTAAGAGTATCCTGTGGAGGCTACGATTGAAGACCTTTCAGAAACCCTTGACCTCAGGAGAAGAAACTTACTATGTCCGTCTGCTCAGGGAGGGGGACGCCGACCAGGCCAAAACGGCCAAGGACATTCTCATAGAACGCAATCTGCGTCTGGTGGCTCATGTGGCCAAAAAATATCAGAATGTGGATGAAGATATGGAAGATATGATATCCATCGGCTGTATCGGCCTGATCAAGGCCATCGACACCTTTGACGCAGGTAAGGGAAGACTTGCGACCTACGCCTGCCGCTGTATTGACAATGAGCTGCTTATGCTGCTGCGCAGCAAGAAAAAGACTTCCAGGGAAATCTCTCTGTATGAGCCAATCGGACAGGACAAAGAGGGGAATGAGATACACCTGATGGATGTGATAGAGCAGGAGCAGCAGGACGTGGTGGAGTCCCTGGAACTCAGGGGCAATATCCGCAGGCTTATGCAGCTTATGCAGCAGGAGTTGACCGACCGGGAGCGGGAGATTCTCATGCTGCGGTATGGACTGCGGGGCGGACGGGAACTGACCCAGAGCGAGATAGGGGAGCGGATGGGGATATCCAGAAGTTATGTGTCGAGGATCGAGAAGAAAGCGCTTTCGAAACTGCGGGAGAAGTTTGAGCAGGGATGAGCTGAGAAAAAGGAAAGTGCAAAAAGGGATAAAGCCTAGGAAACTGTAAGACAGTTATCCTTGCTTTATCCTTATTTTTTTCCAAATAACCGTAAACGGTAGATCTAACGTTTACAAATAAAATTAGCAAAAATATACAAATGAGAAAAAAACTCAAATTTGTTATTGATATTAGAATATGCATCTGCTAATATGGATATATTAACTATAAAAATGAGAGAAAAACACAATCTATGGAGGCGGAGTTTTATGATAAGCCAATTTTCATTTTCTAATTATAAGTCATTTAAAAAAGAGGCTTTTCTTGATTTTACTGCAGAATCAATTAAAGATCATGAAAAGAGTATTATTAAGGATAAAATGGATAGTGAAAGGTTTCTGCCAGTGCTTGCAATTTATGGACCCAATGGAGGAGGAAAATCTACTGTTTTAGAGGCTCTGAGATATTTAAGCCTGCTATTGTTGCGTCCATTTATTATGTCTCAATTACAGAATGATGCAGAATATGAGTCTATGATCAAAAGATGGTCAGATATGGAGATGAAAGAAAAATATCATAAGTTTGATCCTAAATGTAAGGATATGCCAGTAAATTTTGATATCATGTTCAGAACGAAAGGGAAACAATATAAATACCAATTTTCATTTCTTCACAACCAAATTGTAGAAGAAAATCTTTATCGGCTAATTATAGGTGAAAAAGATACGGATATTATATTTGAACGATCAGTAAATGAGTGTGTCTTGGGAGAAGAACTGGAAGATATTCATGTTGAAAAAATTAAAAATTCCATGTCACTTCTTGCTCATGTTGCTATTAATTATGATATTGAGCCAGTAAATGATGTCATGTCATGGTTTATGGATATCAATTTTCTTGACTATGATAATCCCAAGAGAGAAAGAAAAATCATTTTTCCCGATTCTAAAAAAGAAAGGGCGAAACTTTTTGAAATGATGCAGAAAATGGACATTAATATATGTGATATGCGGGAAGAAAAAGATGCAGAGGGAAAAATAAAAGGTATATATGTAAAGCATATATTAGAGGATGGAATGGTTTATGAGATACCTTATGAAGAGGAATCAAGTGGAACCAGAAAGTTGTTCAGCTGCTTGGCAAGAATTATGGATTGCTTAAAGAAAGGAACTTTATTGGTTGCAGATGAATTGGATGCAAAACTACATCCAAAGTTATTGCGATACATTATCGAATTGTTTACAGATACAAAAAGTAACAGAAAAGGAGCTCAGCTTTTGCTTACATCTCATGATATAACTACAATGTCACCGGATGTATTTCGGAGAGATGAGATTTGGTTTTGTGCGTTAAATCCTCAAAATGCATCAAAACTTTATTCTTTGGTATCGTTTAAAAAGGATAATGGACAAATACCAAGAAATGATGAGGCATATGGAAAACAATATTTGGAGGGACGTTATGGAGCCGACCCATATATCAGAAAAATATTAAACTGGGGGGCTGAAAATGAGTCTTAAACCATTGAAAGTGAGTGACCAAAAGAAAAATCAGGAAAAAATTAATGCAAAAATGCACAAAAAAGAAAAGGAGCTACTTGATGTTTTACCGCCATATATGTATATAGTTAGTGAAGGTACAAAAACAGAGCCTAACTATATTAAGGGCTTTGCGGATGCCATCAATTCAAAGTACTATGAGTTTTCTTCCGGTCCAAGAGTTTATGTAAGGGGTACGGGAAGAAATACAAAGGGTTTATTGAGGTTTGCGAGAACACAGGTTGAGAAGGACTTTCCACAGGCAGAAGTTGTTTGGCTGATGTATGATAAAGATGATTTCCCTTTAGATAACTTTGATAATACACAATATAGTGCGGAAAAGAGGAAAGAAAGCAGACAATATAGAGTAGCATGGTCAAATGAGTGCATTGAATTATGGTTTGTTTTGCATTTTCAAGAGTTTGTGGTAAATAATGGGCGTGAACAGTATCAGCGGATTCTTAAACAAAAATGTGGTTATGAAAAGACACTTGAAAATTTATACGATTTACTAAAAGATAAGACAGATGCTGCAATTCAAAGAGCAAAGCGGCTTTATGAGTCATATAATGACGAAACGCCATCAAAAAGATGTCCTGCCACAAGAGTGTATGAGTTGGTTGATGAATTGAGGAAATATCTTTAATACATGATGCAATTCTATGATAATTTTAGCCCTAACTTGACAGAAGAGTATGTGGCCGGATCGAGAAGAAGGTGTTGAATAAGTTGCGGGAAAAGTTTGAGCAGGGGTAGTAAGATATGTCAAGGTGTTGAGAAAGGATAGAGGCAGCTATGCTATAGAATGCAGAGTTGCCTCTACCTTTTACATACTAAATGTAATATAGATGCCCTGATTCAGAAAGTGAATAATAGTTACAATAAAATCCGTGTTGTTTTTTTGATGCAAAATGCATATAATGATTGACCCGTCAAAAGGGTATTTTCCAAAAGCAAAGCACGATATATGGTAGTCCGCTTGAAATACAATATACATTATGTTGTAGGCGAATTTTGAAATTATCCCTTTTGACGCTATAATCATATAAATTTGTATTTTAAAAAATTCTATGCAAATGTGTAGAACATCATAAAAATAAACAATGAATAGAACTTGCCGAGAATATGCGAAATGCATATATTGATAAAAGGAAATAAGCATCATATAAATTTCGAGTATGCATAAAAGAGATAGTTTTTATCTACTTATTGTTGTAATATAGTTGTGGAGGTGGATAAAATGTATAAGGTTAAATCAAATGCAGAAATAGGAAAATATTTATCAGGATTAATTAATAAAAAGTTTAGTTCTCAAAGGCTGTTTTGCAAGGCGTATCTAGAAACAGAGACAACCATAACACCAGATGAGGACAAAATACAAAATATGGCTAACCGTATATCTCAAATCATTAAGGGAAATAAGGCGGTTCAGCTTAATGATTTTCCCATATTTGCTGAGCTTTTGGGCGTATCCTGTGAAGAAATATTAAGCGCAGGGGAATGTTCTGCACCTACAATGAACCATTTGACAAACTATAATATCGCTTTTTCCAGAGATGAGAAGTTGTGGGAAGAATATGTCCATCGGGAAGAACAACTGATTTTGAATATTGATGAGTATGGAAAAACAGTCATTGATTATGCATTGGAATTTAAGAATTTCGGATTCCTTAAATTTTTAATAACGAATAATTATCTTTGGTTTGTGGATGTGGCGACAGACCCCAAGGACTATTTTAGGAAATATGCAGGCATGAATTTCGGACCTGGTACAGGTATAGAGCGCAGTTCACAACAGGATAGAGATGCAATCCGCTGGCGTATTTCCTGTCCTCAAAATAATTCACATTTTGAGAACAGGTATCCCTGTGGAGCAGTTACTCTGCCGAATGTATTGGCAGGAAATGATGATTTTAGAATGCGGATGATATCTCTGGCAATAGAACACGGTGAAGTTGATATGCTGCATCAACTTCGTGCAAGAGAAATTCCTTCCTTATACCGATCGTGTTATCTGTCATACAGCTCTGCGGATTGTGAAAGTTATTATAATGAAGATATGGTTAAACACATTGCTGGAGCTGGAGAAGAGATATTGAATTATTTCTTAGAAGAATTTGAAATAAAGGATATGTGCGGCAGAACAAATATATTTGTTTTTCCATATATGATGAACCTGATTGATTTTCTTATAAAAGAAAATAGCCCATATTTGAATAGGGCGTTGAAAATAGCACTGGAGTATAATCAAAATGTTTATAAAAAATTGGTAAAGTCGAAAAAAGATTCGATGGAATATTATAAAAAGTATTATGAAGAAATATCCCAGTTTCGAGATGCGGCGGGAGTATTACATAGCGTTATGGGTGATGAATATGTAAAATCCTGTGTGGAAGGTACAATAAACAGCATAATGGAACATACTCGTTTTTTTGAAAACGGCAGTATCATTATCTATCGGGATGGTGGTACACGGGATGGATTGGTTGCCAATATTATTCATATAAGTGAGAATTCTGATAAGAGAGAAATTAGTTCCATGATTCAGGAAGTGAATGAGTGGTACAACAAAATACGCTCTAAAAATTTTTGAGATTTATAGCGGAATGGAGTTGGAAAATAGTAGCAATATAAAAAATGCCATGGAGGGAAAAGGTGTGGCTATTGTTCCATGTTTGAATTGTGGAGGACTGATTTCAGATAAGGCGAGAAAATGTGTTCATTGTGGAAACGTATTTACATCTGGAAAAAAGGAGTTATGTGCAGAATGCGGGGTAGAATTGAAAGACGGGATGCCATTCTGTGATCAGTGTGGATGTCCTGTTGGCATTGATTATAAAGAAATGTCCAATAATCCTCGTCAGATAGGTGCGCTAGTAATTAATAAGGCCAATAGGGGAATGAAATGGACAATCATGGCGGTAGTCGTATTTGCAATAGTAACAGTAATCGTTATAGGGATTATTTGCCATAAAGTACAAAAAGAGGCTGAAGAGGCTATGCGGATTACTCAGGAACAGGAAGTCAGGGAGGAAAACGTAAGGCGCATTCAAGAATACGCAGCCAATCTTCAGCTTGTGACAGATACCATGTTGTCAGGAGCGGCAGATGCAGAGAATTGTTGTAATTTAATAATAGAAGTATGGAACAATGCCATATGGGAGAAGGAAGATGATGCTACTGACCGATATACCAAGCCGCATGGCGATTTTGTGGCAGACTTTAATGATGCATTGGACAATTTGTTTGCTGATTCGGAGTTTTGTTTGCAGATAGATAATATCTCGGAGAATCAGAGAACAGTGAATTCAATTGTTGGGCAGCTTAAAAACCCGCCGGAAGAGTATAAGTCTGCCTATGAGACCTTGTCAGTGTATTATGATGCGTATTTGACATTAACTAATATGGCTATTAATCCAGCAGGCAGTTTAAATACGTTTTCTGAGGACTTTAGTGATGCTGATACAGAATTCATTCACGGCTATCATTTAATGGAATTTTATTTGCAGGATTAGCATCAAGTTTATAGGGATTGGTTTGAATATATTTTTGATATATGAACAGACAATAGTTTCTCCAAAGTATCCTTTTGGGGTTTGACTGAATTTGTCAGACACTGGCTGACAAATGTACTATGACAGATTGTAGTTTCTGAACAAAACGGGAATATAAAAGCGATTTATGGAAAGCGTCTTTTGACCACACTGTCGAAAGAACTAAGTCTGAGGCTGGGTAAAGGATATAGTCGCCCAAATCTCAATAATATGAGAAAATTCTATTTGGCACATCCGAATTGTCACGTTTTGTCCTGATTGATTTGAAAAGAATTATAGCAAGGCTTGAGAGTTATGGAAACCCTCAAGCCTTTATTTCCCGGAAATCTATTGAAACCGCTGCTATTATTGAGCAAAGATGGATGCGTACTTGGGATTATTTCTGATTGCATCCGCACATTCCGCAGGAAGAGATTGCATATTTTCCTCAAACCATTCACGGTTTAGCAGAACTATATTTGGACTGTAATTCTTTGCTTTGTTGATCAGGGGCGCCGTGAACTTAGGAGAAAAGCCCTGTAGTTGATTGAATTCAAGGAAATGATCCAATGCAACCTCGTAATAATTCAAAACGCGTTCAGAATCATTCAGAGAAACAGCTATGGAAGAACAGCTCAAATACAGCATACACATGTCATTGTGAAAAGTCCCGTAGTTCCCATCGTTAAATATACTTTCATATAGCCGTGCTACGGCAAGCAACGCGTCAAGCCCCGCCTGTGAATGTGAGAGCGAATGTTTCATCATGCAGGAGTCTTTTAGTACCTTGTATAACTCGTGGATCAGGTTAAGGATTGCCTCTCCACGGTATTCTTCAGCTTTTTCGCCTTTAGATGCATCCGCAAGAAGTATCTCTCTGCTGGTTCTTATGGGCGATTGGGAAAGCGCTGTCTTTTCCGCATTTTCTTGATTGCCCATTACGGAATAAAGCCACATAAGGGCTAAGATAGTCGATGTACGGTAATCATCATCGATTTCTTCTTTCAAAATATCTTCAAATATAGACATCGCTTCTTTCCAGCATTCGTTGTGCGTATTATACTCTGTATTATACTGAATATAGTCGCGTCCTTTGACAGTTATTGCATGCGGTTCACTTTTTTGATATCCCATTGATACCAAGGCATTCGCAAGACGGTACTGAAGCTGCCACTGCGATGGAAACTCTGAAATTGCATTTCGCAGAAACGCAACGAGCAGTACGATGTCTCCATCTTTGAGTAATTGATCTGCTTGTTCCATATACGATTGTAGTTTTGTTTGCCTGTCGCTATCATATCCGAAAAGTTCGTCTATCGTGATATGAAAGTAATTTGCGATTGCCGGAAGCACTTCTATATCGGGGTATCCGCCGTTAGCTTCCCAACGGGAGACTGCCTGATTTGTGACACCGAGAGCTACAGCAAGATCCTCCTGCTTTCTTTTATCACGTATACGCAGTTCTTTGATTTTTTCGCCAAGTTTAATTTGCATATTGTTTTCCTCCATTTTTCAACTCACCGGTGTGCTTATAGTATAGCAAGGAGTCCCTTGCATAATCAACAATCAATTCGTTGTTTGACAGTCAAGCCGCCATTGATTTTCCTATAGAATCAGACGACTGTCTTGTACTCAAAGTTTTATCCATAATAGTAGAAAAAACATGTTGGATATGATACAATATAAAAATAAACGTGTCGGCAACATCCTTGTTGATCCCCTCAAAAGAGGGAAGTGCTCTTGATTTTAACATGACTATGTTAAGGAGGTCTATACTTATGAAAAAATCGCATCTGCTCATGAATTTGTCGGTATCTTTAGGCATAATATTGTCAATGCTCAGCGCCTGTGCGCAGGCCACGCCTACACAGCAGGTTTCCTCTGATTTGGCTGACGGATATGTTTGGCACAAGATGGTTTTTCCTGAAAGCGATGCAGAAAAAACGGATCTGAACAAGGACATCTTTGAAGTAACACCGTTCCATATTCAAGTTGCCCTCCCCGATGGGTGGTTTGCCGGCGAATTTGATTCCCAGGCCGAAACCTATCTGTATAGTGGTGTCTGGTCTCGTGTTGCCATCTATGATAAAGAAGAGAATTGTGTCGGTGCTGTTGGTTACAACACCTTTGAATTGGACGAGGAAACGGAAGGTGAGCTGATGGCCATTTATAATCAAATCGCTTTAGGAAATGACTATCAGTTCGATGTCAGGGGCAGCTATACAGTTGTCAAAAAGTCGGATGCGGGTGAGACCGCCACAGTTGATGTGTACTATTCTCCCGTACTTTCGGCTTCTTCGGATTCTGAAAGTACTCCTAACATAAACGAGGGCGTTCTCTCCTATAACAGTGACAAATCCGTTTATGTTGCTTTTGAATTTGATAGTTCTGTCACTGACGAAACGATTGCATATATCGCCAACAGCATTGCGTTCATCGACTGAGTGACCGTATCAGATTACCGTAAGGAAACAAAGACAGAACCCTCCAAATATTGATTGGGGAAATACCGCAGGCAAAGCCGTAGTTGACTTGTAGGCTACAGGTATGCAGGAAAGAGGTAAGTTTGAAAATAAATTTTCAAACTATTTATTGGTGGCAGTATCGCAGATAAAAATCTGCGATATGCGGGGGTGTAAGTATGAATAAATGGTCGTTAAAAACTCTTAAATGGGTAAGGAATATTATTATAATGATTGGAGTAGTGGGAGGATTGCTCCTATGGCTTAGAATTCCCGCGACAATTTTAAACAGTCGTTTTATTCATGTGGGAAATGGTAAGTATGGTTCAAAAATCGGACTGCTGGTTCTTCTTATCCTTCCCCTTTTTTCTCTTCTTGGCGGAATAAATCAGGATGAGTTTCATGCGGATGATGAGACAGAACGTGTAAGGCTGGAGGAAGAGAGGAAGAAAAAGGCTGTGAATACACAGATATGTTACGCCATAGGAGAATCTATTCTCGTGCTGGGGCTGATGCTTGCGGGGGGATTGTTTTGGTGATGTACGGGTTATAAGCTGCGGCAGAGGTTTGAGCAGGGGGAGGGAGACCTGGGAAGGCGTTAAAAAGGGAGGCAGAGCAGGCTTAGTTTGCAGAGAACAAAGTCAGCGCTGCCTCTTTTTTACGGGCAATATGGCATAAGTTCATGCTTTGTCCGTATGTGGTCGCGTGACCACATATTACTATATTGAACCGGGTATGCGCATATGATAGTATTTAACATATATTCGCTGGTATACGATAAACGTTATCATATTGATATAGGAAACGAATTTATAATGCCGTTTCTTAATAATTGGAAAGGTGAATATCGTGGAAAAGAAGATTACAAGAAAGGACATTGCGCAAAAGGCAGGAGTCTCCGTTTCAGTAGTGTCCCGGGCACTGAACAGAAGCGGCTATGTGGAGGAGGAAAAGAGACGGAGAATCCTACAGATAGCCAGAGAACTTAACTATATTTCCAACCAGGGTGAGGGGGCATTGCAGGGACAGAAAACAAAGCAAATTATATTCTTTTGTGAGGATATTAGAAATCCTTTTTATATTCAGATGTATCAGGGAATGCTGGCAGCCGCAAGAGATAAAGGATATAGAATCGTACTTGATGGAAATACAGAATTGAAAGATATCAGGGAGATCAATACTGACGGCATCATATTTTCAAATCAGATAATGGCGGGCAGATATCTGGACACATACGGAAAAAACTATGATATTCCCATTGTGTGCGCGGCGTATGGGGATATTATTGATTTTAAAAAAGCTATTACGATGGTTGAGGTAGACATGTTCAAAGCTGTAGAGATAGGTTTGTCCTATCTCTGGAATATGGGACATCAAAAAATAGCATATGCTACACCATATGATACAGAATATTCGTCGAGGGAGATTGCGTATGTGAGTTGGCTTAAGGAACGGCATATAGATCCAGGGAAATATATGATAAAAGTCTCAACTTATCATGAATCGGGGAGTCCAGATTTTGATTATCGCGTCTTGGGTAGATTGGCAGCGCATGAGTTTGCGGAATCGGATAACGGCGCGTCGGCAATATTGGCATTTAACGATGAATATGCCTATGGAATCATGGATGGACTTAGGGAAAAGGGGATATCCATACCGGAGGAGGTGTCAATAATGGGTATGGACGGAACTTATACCAGACAATACATGAACCCGCGGCTTACCACGGTATCGTTATTTCCAGAGAAACAGGGAGTTTTATGCGTGCAAAATATAATAAGTATTATAGATAATAAGTCCCATAAATATATCACAAGAATTATTCCAAAAATAATTGAAGGAAATACGGTATATCAAAAAAAATGAAAATAAAACCTATTTGTAGTAAAAAGAAAGGACAAAAATATGGATATAGGTATGAGGGAAGAAAAAAATTTTAACACCGGTTGGCTCTATGCGCCTTTTGACTATCATGACGGTTATTTGGCGGGGGCAGATGAGGAGACATTTGTGCCAGTATGCGTGCCGCATGCCAATAAACTGTTGGAATTATATAAAGGAGAAAACTTTCAGAGGCAGATTGACTCTTATCGTTTCGTATCTTGGTACAGAAGGCATTTCGCGCTTGACAGCACTTACATGGATAAGAAGATTTATGTCGTATTCCAGGGGGTTGCAACCAGTGCGGATGTATATGTGAACGGCGAATTTGTGGGAAACCATAAGGGTGCATATACAGAATTCACCTTTGATATTACCGAATATATTAAAACAGGCGGCTGGGATAACGTAATTGCGGTACGTGTGGACTCCACAAGGCAGACGGGAGTTCCGCCCGAGGGTGGCGATGTGGACTATTGTCTGTTTGGCGGGATTGTCAGAAATGTCCGGATGATCGTGGCTGAAAAGCTCCATATTGAAGATATTTTCGTTACAACGCCCAAGATCTCGCAGGGTAACAGTCAGGTACATGTCAGGGCAGTGGTGACAAACGGTACAGGCGGGGCAAGGGATATTATCATTGAAACGACTGTAAAGGATACAGCGGGCGCCGTGCTGGCTGCAGGCTTTAAGGAAATGAGCATTGGGGATGGTGAAACCCTTGCTTGTGAGATTGATACAGAAGGGGTGGGGGACGTAAAGCTTTGGAGCGTAACTGATCCGACCTTATATACGGCGGAGGTGAGGATCAGATGCGGAAGTACATATACGGATGTGATATCCGAAAGGTTCGGTTACAGATGGTTTGCGTTTTCAGACAGAGAAGACGAGTCCGCATTCTATTTAAATGGTGAAAAGCTCACTTTGACAGGCATCAATCGACATGAGCAGTGGCCGTGGATTGGCAGAGCTGCCAATGACAGGCATCAGTCGTCGGACGCGGATCTGATTAAGAAAACAGGACTCAATGCGGTGAGATGTTCTCATTATCCCCAGAGCAAAGCATTTCTTACCCGATGTGATGAGATAGGTCTTCTTGTGTTTGAGGAGGCGCCGGGATGGCAGTATGTGGGGGATGAGGCATGGAGAGATATCTACAAAAAAAATATTGAGGAAATGATCGCAAGGGATAAAAACCATCCGTCCATTATTAGTTGGGGAGTCAGGGTAAATGAGTCTTTTGACAGCCATGATCTGTATGAGGAGACTAACCGGCTGGCAAGAAATCTGGATTCCACAAGGCCCACTCATGGAGTGAGGAGGATGGAGAGTTATGGGGACAGTGAGTGTCAGGAGGATATTTTCTGTGTAAATTACACATATCCTGAACTCCCCAGAAAGAGGCCGTTTATTATAACAGAACATTCTATGGACTGGTTTGGAGGAGACGGATGTCCGGGGACAGTGGACGCAAAGGCATGTGCCTTTATCAAATCATTTGGCGAAGCTATGGATTACTACTATGGAAATGCCTTCTGCGCAGGCGGTTTTGGATGGAGTATGTTTGACTATAATAATGAAGTGAATTACACGAAATCAGGCCATGTGTTCTACAGCGGCTTATATGATATATTCAGATATGAAAAGCCGGCCGCCTATCTTTATAGATCGCAAAAAGACATGGGGGAAGAAACTGTATTGTATATCGCAAATTATTGGCAGGAAGATTCCACCAATGACGTTATGGTTTTGAGCAACTGTGATGAAGTGGAATTGTTTGTAAATGGCAGATCCATGGGCAGGCTTGCCCCCAATACTTATGCGAATATACCCCATCCAGCATTTGTATTCAATGATGTAAAATATGAGGAGGGTGAATTGAAGGCGGTGGGTTATGTGGGGAGCAGAGAAGTCGCTGTGCATAAGAGAAATACGCCAAAGGCAGCCGCCGAGCTGATCATCAGCGAGGAATATAGTACGCTTATCGCAGACGGATCTGATTTCACGCAGGTTATTGTGGAGTTGGTGGATGAAAACGGAACGCGTCTTCCGTATGACAAGTCAAAGGTCAAAATATCAGTTTCGGGTGTGGGGACGCTTATAGGCCAGGAGGAGACGGAACTTGAAGGCGGACATATTGGTTTCATAGTTCAATCAAAATACAATCGCACAGGGATGATAACGGGAAAGGTGTGGCTTGTGGATCAGGACGCAGTTTTGCCTGTCACATTTCAAATTGAGGTGAAAGCGTTTGACAACTCGAATATAGTGCCGATGCCCGAGGGCTTTGATGAGATTGCGGCACAATAGAATTTCCTGTTTCCCATTTGCTTACTGCGTGCCATGACCCCTATGTTTTGAGGCGGGGAAATCTGTTATGCTTGCTTTTGTTACCAGGAGAGGGTATAATTTAACAAAACGCAGCATGGGGAGGAACCTATGGATTCTGTTAGTATGTTGGTATCAGGTATCATAAACAGGGAGGGCAGGAGATTTGCCAGGGTATCCTTTATCCGTGGGAAAGACGTGGCGGAGGGTACCGTGCCGGATGGGCTTGTGGATCATGCGGAGGGGTTCTCGGATGCGGAAGTAAAAGAGCTGGAGCGTTATCTGCGGGAGATGCGGGGAGAGATCATGGAACAGGCACGGCAGGTGAACCCGATCAAAAACTGGCTGGGCATATAGGGCTGCCAAACAACAGAATGAGTGAGGGGAAAAGGGGAGAAAGGTTGAAAATGCGGTGGGGGACTAGTATGGAGGAGATACAGGAATGCTGGCAGTACTTATAAACTGGATATATATATTCATAACGACTTTTTGCCTGGGCTGTGGTTTTGCGGTTCTGTGCGGAAAACTGTTCAAATACAGAATAAAGAGAGCGGACAGTCTGCTTATGGCGGGCGTAATTATTGCAACGGTCTATGCACAGATATTCAGTCTGGCAGGCGGAGTGGGGCTGGCGGCAAATCTGCTGTTAGCGGCGATATGCGCGGCGATAGTCTTTTTGTGCCGCAGGGAAATGGGGACCTATCTGACACAGGGATGGAAGGCCTACAGCATTTCTAAAAAGATATTGCTGTTGGCCCTGGTCGTTCTCTGGGCATTCTTTACGTCCAGGGGTTATATCCACTATGACTCGGACCTGTATCACGCCCAGAATATCCGCTGGATTGAAGAGTATGGGGTGGTGCCGGGGCTGGGCAATCTGCATGAGCGTTTTGCCTACAACAGTTCTTTCTTTGCTCTGAGCGCTCTGTACAGCATGAAATTTCTGACGGGAGAATCCCTGCACGCGTGCAGCGGATATTTTGCGCTGCTGCTCAGTGTGACGGCATTGGACATCACCGGGAGCTGGAAAAGGCGCCGTTTCACCCTAAGTGATTTTGCCAGAGTGGGAGCGATCTATTATCTGACCACCATCACGAACGAGGTGGTCTCTCCAGCGTCGGATTATTCTATTATGTGTGTCGTGTTTTTCATTGTGATCAAATGGCTGGATTTGCTGGCCAGGGAGGAGAGGGAGATCACACCCTTTTCCCTGCTCTGTGTGGCAGGAGTGTATGCTCTGACCTTGAAACTGACAGCAGGGCTGATTTTGCTGCTCCTGATAAAGCCGGCATATCGGCTGATACGGGAAAAGCGCGTGAAAGAGATTTTTCTGTATCTGGGAATGGGTTTGTTGGTGGCGATTCCCTGGTTTACGCGCACTGTGGTCATTTCCGGCTGGCTGTTGTATCCTTTTCCCAGACTGGATTTGTTCAATCTGGACTGGAAGATGGACGCGGCGCTGATAGAGGTGGATGCAGCTCAGATTTCCGCATGGGGCAGAGCGCTGTACAATATACAGTTGTTGGACACTCCGGCGCTGCAGTGGATTCCCAACTGGTTCCGAAGTACCCTTTCCGGCACGGAGAAAATACTGATTCTGGGCAGCGCCTTCTGCATTTTTGTGTTCCTGGTGAGCGCCTGTGTGATATTCCTAAAAAAGCAGTGGAGAGAGCTGGATGTCCTGCTGGTGCTGGCCATGCTGAACTGCTCCTATCTGTTCTGGCAGTTCAGCGCTCCGCTGATGCGCTACGGTTACGCCTATGTGCTGCTGATAGATTTTGTGACAGTGGGATGGGTGCTTATCCGCCTGAATTGGAACAGGGTGCAGAACCTGGTGTATTTTGTTCTGCTGTTGTATGGCGTCTACAAGGTATTTGCGATAGGCAAATATATTTATGGCTGCAGATTACAGAATTACTATATATGGCAGGCGGATTACGGGACCTACGAGCTGGAGAGCTATGAAATAGACGGAATTACTTTCTACAAACCGGTTATGGGAGACCGGACGGGATATGATTTTTTCCCTGCGGCGCCCACGCAGCCGGACATTGAGCTGAGAGGAGAGGGACTGGGAGATGGTTTCAGAAAAAAATAGGTCCTTGTCAGCAGGCGTTTTTTCATGTAGAATAAATATATTCAGACAATTCGAGTATTACTGGCCCCAATGTGTACGACAAAGAATAGAAAAGAGGAAAGAATATGCCTACTATTGAAGAGATACTGTCAGCCGCCAAGGAGGCAGGTGCGTCCGATGTGCATCTGACGGTGGGTATACCGCCTAAGATGCGAGTGAACGGCAACCTGATTACCATGAATTATCCCCGGATGATGCCTGCGGATACCCTGGATGTGCTGTTGTCTATTATGACGGAGGTACAGAGGGACCGTTTTGAAGAGAGAGGAGAGTACGATATGTCCTTCTCCATCCCCAACGTGGGACGGTACAGGGTTAATGCCTACAAACAGAGAGGGTCTGTGGCCATGGCTTTTCGTTTGGTGGGCACTAAAGTGCCCGCTCCCGAGGAACTGGGTGTTCCTGTATCCGTGGTGGACCTGTATCAGAGAAAGAGGGGGCTGGTGCTGGTGACAGGGCCTACCGGCAGCGGTAAGTCTACCACTCTGGCAGCTATTATCGACAAGATCAACAATAACAGAGACGCCCATGTGATCACGCTGGAGGATCCCATCGAGTATCTGCACCAGCACAAGATGGCGATGGTCAATCAGAGAGAGATCGGTCTGGACTCCGAGAGCTATGCCAATGCTCTGCGGGCGGCGCTGCGTGAGGATCCGGATGTGATTCTGGTCGGTGAGATGCGTGACTTTGAGACCATCAGCGTGGCCATCACGGCGGCGGAGACAGGGCATCTGGTGCTTTCCACCTTGCATACCATCGGTGCGGCCAGCACTGTGGACCGTGTGATTGATGTATTTCCGCCTCATCAGCAGCAGCAGATTCGTGTGCAGCTGGCCAATGTGCTGGAGGCGGTTATCTCTCAGCAGTTGATTCCCACGGCGGACGGCCGGGGACGGGTGGCAGCCTTTGAGGTCATGCATGCCAATCATGCGGTGCGCAATCTGATCCGTGAGGGCAAGTCCCATCAGTTGGCGTCCGTCATGCAGACCAACCGCAAGATGGGTATGATTACCATGGATGAGGCTATTTCCCAGTTGTATTTTGAGGGCAGGATTGACAGAGAACTGGCGATTCAGTTTGCCCAGGACCCCGACGCCATGGAAAACAAGATATAGGAGGAGCAGCAACATGAAAGACATTCGGATTTTTGATGCGGAGAAATACAGAGATTCTGCATATACCCGGGTAGAGGATGGGATTTATGAGCAGGATGGAGAGTATTTTTGCAGCCTGTCCTTTGTGCAGGAACCGGCGTACGGCGAGGGAAAATCCGCCGCCGATATCGCCCAGTATCCACTGGAGGACATTCTGGACCGGTACTTTGCGTATGTGTCTGACTTTTATGAGGAGAAAAATACGGCAGACTCGGAAATCTGCTATCTGGAACTTGGCGCAGGCGATGTTGACGATATACGGGGACTGCTGGAAATCGTCGGCAGACATGTGTATTACAAATCTGTATTTCAGGACGGAAGAGAGCTGCAAAAGCTGGTGATCGAGTAGCATGTGCGGTGTGAAGAGGCTTTCTGATGAATCCGTCGAAGAGAGATGCGCATGCGAACAGAAAAAAGAAATATTGAAAAAAAAGTCAGTGTTTATTTACAAACGAATAGTCCTGTGATATAATTTAGGTTAATCAGATAAAAGTGACAGAAGATTGCCATATATTTTTCTATGTTGTATATTTGTATACCTGCTTGTGCTGCCCCATGAATAAATGTGTGATGTAGAGACAGTTTTTAACTTTTGGTCTGAAACATTTGCCACATACCCCATGGGGTAATTTCATGGCATAGTACGAGGAGGGTATAGGATGTTAAAGAAACTGAATAAGTACCGTATCAAGGATCGATTAGTGCATGGGTTTGTATTTGCGGCCGGTATCCCGGCAGCGGTTGCGGTTATGGTACTGATTGTGCTGATTGTGGTGGCAAGAGTTTATGCTGGGTCGATGGAAGATTATGGTTTTGCCCAGGGAGATGTGGGTAAAGCGATGACTTATTTCTCGGAGACGAGATCTGCGCTGCGGGGATGCATTGGCTATGACGATCAGGATGCCATTGCCAGCATGCGTGCGGTCCATGATGAGAATGTGGAGAAATTTACCCAGAGCTTTGCTGACTTGGAATCGTACATGGTTAGCGCTGAAAACAAAGAGATTTACAGGGAGATTTCCGGTAAACTTACAGGTTATTGGGCGCTTGAGCAAGAAATTTTAAATCTGGGATCAACCGCGGATGCCGACAATTCCAAAGAGGCGCAGAACAGGGCCATGACAGAACTGATGCCCCTGTATGACGAGATTAATGACAGATTGATAGATATCATGGATGTGAAGGTGGACCGTGGAAACAGCATTTCGGCCACTATGACATTTGTGTGCATTTTACTTGTGGTAGCGATTGCGGCTGTAATCACAGTGGCAATCATATTTTCCATTCGCCTGGGCAAAAATATAGCTGTCGGCATTTCCAGCCCGCTGATTCGTCTGGGAGACAGACTGGAGAAATTTGCGAAAGGTGATCTGTTCAGCCCCTTCCCGGATGTGGACACGGAGGACGAGGTGGCGGATATGATCGCGTCGGCCAAGGATATGGCGGAGTCCCTTGACTTCATCATTTCTGACATGGAACATATATTGGGTAAGATGGCGGATTCCGACTTTACCGTAAAGTCCAAGGATAAGACCAGATATGTGGGTGACTTTAAGCAGTTGTTTGAGGCGTCCAGACAGTTGAAATACCGAATGATTGAAACCTTGCGCTTTATTGAAGAGTCCTCCATACAGGTTACAGAGGGTTCCGGCCATCTGGCAGACACTGGAGTGAGTCTTGCGGAGGGCGCTACGGAGCAGGCCGGAGCAGTGGAAGAGCTGCAGGCTACGATCACAACGATCTCCGATGCTGCGGAGAAGGCGGCGGCGTCCGCCCAGGAGGCTTATCATCAGTCCCAGAAGTATGCGGATGTGGCGGATGAAAGCAGTGCTGATATGCGCGAGATGGTGGAGGCCATGAATCGTATCAATGAGACCTCCAAGAAAATCGGCAATATCATCTCCGAGATTGAGAGTATTGCCTCTCAGACCAATTTGCTCTCTCTGAATGCTTCCATTGAAGCGGCAAGAGCAGGAGAAGCTGGAAGAGGTTTCTCAGTTGTGGCGGATCAGATCAGACAGTTGGCGGAGCAGAGCAGCAAGTCTGCTGTGGATACCAGAGCATTGATCGAGGGAGCCATGCAGGAGGTTGAAAGCGGCAATAAGGTGGCAAACCGTGCGGTGAGTTCCATTGAGACGGTGGTAGATGGAATCAGAACTGTTGCCACTTCTTCCAAGGAAGTAAGTGTTGTATCCGAGAATCAGGCCGCTACTATGAAAGAGGCGGAAATTGGCATCAATCAGATTTCGGATGTTATTCAGACCAATGCGGCGCTGGCACAGGAGGCATCTGCCACCAGTCAGGAGTTGTCGGCTCAGGCGGCCACACTGGATTCCCTGATTGCCAAGTTCCAATTGCCGAAGGAATAATTCTGCTATTTTAACACACACTACCTGACAGAGATTCTTTTCCGTGCGGAAGAGGAATCTAAGCTAGGTAGAGGAGTGTGAGAGGATGGAAGACGATACAATCAAGCTGTTGCGGGAATGCAATGCAGGAGTAAAGATGGGAATTGCCTCTCTGGATGATGTGATGGGCCATGTGAAGGATGAACAGCTAAAGAATTTGCTGATTCAGAGCAAGGAGACACATTCCAGATTGGGGAGCGAGACCCATGAGTATCTGTCAAAATGTCAGGATGACGGCAAGGAACCTGCAGCTATGGCGAAGATGATGTCCTGGATGAAAACCAATATGAAACTGGGCGGAGAGGATTCCGACAGAGTGGTGGCAGATCTGGTGACGGACGGCTGTAATATGGGGGTCAAATCTCTGTATAAATATCTGCATCAGTACCAGGCGGCGGATCAGGACAGCAAAAAGCTGGCGGAGAAACTGATTCATGCGGAGGAGACCTTGATCAAGGACCTTCGGGAGTATCTGTAGCGGGGAAGAATTTGTTGTAAAATGGATTATTTCAGCAATAACAAACAGCAAGCCAAGTGCTTATCATACGCACTTGGCTTGCTGTTTTTTCAGTGATAAAATGTCTTTATGAATGGGAGGACTAAAAAGGCTTGCGGACCGGTCCAACGCATGTTATAATAATACAATCACAGGAAAGGAGAGGGCAGTATGAATTGCTTTGGATATGTACCGATTTGTAGCAGCAGTTCCATATCCAGAACATGCAGAAAAGCATGTTTACGGGATTACTGCGCTCTTTTTTAGCGGGGATATAACGAGAGCATAGTAATTCCACGAGCAGTTTAACCGGAGAAAGACAGAGGTTAAGCTGTTTTTTTGCGCGCATTTTCAGGAGAAAGAGGGGCGCGCCGGAACTGGAAGAATGATTGAAAGATGAAAGGAATTAACTATGTATACAAATTTGGAAAACAGATTAAAGAGAAATATAAGACTGGATTATATAAGTACCTTTATCACAAACCTGAATATGCAGAGCGCCATCTGGGTGTTGTATCTGGCCTATCGGGGCCTGAGTCTGGCGCAGATCGGCCTGGTGGAGGGAATTTATCACGCCACGAGCATTGTGTGCGAGATTCCGTCCGGGGCGGTGGCGGATATGCTGGGACGGAAGAAAAGTGTGGTATTGAGTAAAATCTGCATTATGATATCCTGTCTGGTCATGCTGTTTGCCGGAGACTTCTGGCTCTTTGCCCTGAGCTTTGCCATCCAGGCACTGGGCAACAATTTGAACTCCGGGTCGGAGGAGGCGCTGGTTTATGACAGCATGAAATATCTGGGCCAGGAGGAAGAATATATGCGTGTAAACGGCAGGCTGAATGTATTGATAGAGGTGTCGCAGGGAATAGCCGCTGTTTTGGGAGGTATTCTGGCACAGTACTCTTATTTTTGGTGCTACAGCGCCTGCCTGGTCATTGCGGCGTTGGCTCTCATCCCTGTGGCTGGCATGACGGAGGCGCCCTATACTGGAGACAAAAAGGAGCGGCAGGAAGTTGGCGCTATGATCGCGACTCATTTTCGAACCAGCTTTGAGATCCTGCGGGCGGACCGCCGTATCCGTAAAATTATTGTATATTACTCTGTGATATTTGCCACAGAAACCATGTTATTCTTTTACAGCCAGCAGTATTTCTCCGAGAGGGGGTGCAGTAAGATACGGATTAGCCTGATTCTTGCTATTGTGGGAGTCTTCTCCTGCGCGGGTGCTGTTTTAAGTGAAAGAATATTTCGGAAATTGGGAAAAAAGACAGGCCCTGTGGCGGCGATGGTCATAGGGGCGGCGATGCTGTGTTATGGAGTGGGAAATTTGGTGGTGTCGGCGGCGGCTCTCGCCGTGTCTGGATTCTGCAATTCCATGTTGTATCCGGTACAGTCTGACCAGCTCAACCGCCTGATACCGTCCGGCCAGCGGGCCACGCTGATCTCCGTAAACAGCATGTTTTTCTCCGTAGGAATGATCGGGATGTTTCCCTTGGCAGGCGTGCTGGCGGACCGTTTTGGACTGACTGCGGTCTTGGTGGGAGCGGGGATGCTCCTGCTGGTGTTTGTGCTGATCTGCGGCGTCTGGCGAAAAAAAAGAACGGATTGAATCAAAAAATTTTGTGATATTTTTGGGTGATACAAGTCTTATAGAAGAGAGGAGGAATCGAAGACATGGATAAGCGGGATATGGCGTTTGAACAGTATTATGAAGATGTGTTTCGATTTCTGAGGGGACTCTCTGCGGACGAACATCTGTCGGAGGAGCTGACCCAGGAGACCTTTTACCGGGCGCTGAAATCCTTTGACAATTATCGGGGGGACGCGGATATACGCATTTGGTTGTGTTCCATTGCGAAGAATCTGTACTACACGCAGTACAAGAAACAGAAACGTTTTACGCCAGAGGAGAATATAGAGGAGTATCAGGCGGAGGACAAAAATTTCCTTGATGTTATTGCGGACAGAGAAACAGCGTTTCGGATACACAGGATTCTTCACGATATGCAGGAGCCGTACAAAGAGGTCTTTTCCCTTAGAATTTTCGGAGAGCTGCCCTTCGGGGACATTGGCGCGCTTTTTGGAAAGTCCCAGCACTGGGCCTGCGTGACTTATCACCGTGCCAAGGAAAAGATACGGGAAAAAATGGAGAAGGAAAGGGAGGAAAACCATGAGGATGGAATGTGATATCATCAGGGACCTTATGCCGCTGTACGCGGAGAAGATGGCCAGCGCAAAGAGCGGTGAGGCGGTGGAGGAGCATTTGAGCGAGTGCCCGGAGTGCCGGAAAGTTTATGAAAACATGCTGGCGCCCGCCCCTCAGGTGCAGTTTCAGACACAGCCTCAGGAGAGCTTTCAAAAATATGTCAGGAGAAAAAAACGAAACTATGGGCTGAAGGTCGCCTTGATTACGCTGACAGCAGTATTTACGGTTATAGTGGTGTATTTTACGGTGGTGGTAAAAATAATCAGTTTCCTGCTGGCGCTGACCATGGAGACGGCCCAGGTGGAGGTGGACACGGATGTTACCCATTATGGGCAATACATGGGAGAGACAGCGGAGGAAAAATATCAGGGTAAGCTGGGGGTGGACGACAGCATTTTTCCGGAGGAAATTACGGGGGATATGAGGGTGCTGGACTATAAAATGGTCTATTACAACCCCTGGGACCCTCAGTATCTAAGCTATCTGGTGGTGGAGTATGGGGATGCGGACTACGCGGCGGAGCTTGACAGGCTGGCGGAATGCGCCCAGGAGGAATATACAGGCTTTTATGAGGCCCAGGGCTTTGACCAGGCTTACGAGGTGCTGGCCATGGAGATTGACGAGCACAATTACCATGGTCTTGTGTACGCACTGGGAGCGGAGGACAACAGGATTATCTATGTGGAGATCCTTTTCTGCAACTACTTTATGGACTTGGAATATGAGGAGTATATAGATGCTGCCTATTTGCCCATTGGCTTTGACGCCGCCAGCGGCAACTCCCAGCGCAGGGAGATTATGGGAGAGTGATGCGGAGAGTAATTTCCTGTTGCGTTTCCGTCCTGTTTCGTATAAACTGAATTTAGAAGTTTACTGGATGAAAAAGCATATTTCAGGAAAGGAAGACACGGCTATGAAAAAAATTTTTACCCAGCGCCTCTTTGCCTATATGCTGGCGGCGCTTATTGTTACCATCACCGCTATTTTCGCGTTGCAGACCATCATTACGCAGAGGAATAACACTGCCTCCAGCCGCGACAAGCTGCAGGACGTGAAAGAGAAACTGCTCGGCAATGAGGAGAATATAGAACGGCTGACCAACAATCTTAGCGAGGATAATCTGGCCAAGACCAGAGCCTTTGCGGATATGCTTGCGGCAGACAAGACCCTTGCGGGCGATGCGGCCAGGCTGGATGAGATCAAGAACAGACTGATGGTGAACGAGCTACATATCATTGATGAAGACGGAATCATCACCAGCAGCACCATTGACGCCTATGTGGGCTTTGACATGAAGAGCGGGGAACAGTCCAACGCCTTTATGGTAATTGTGGAGGACCCCTCTATTGAGATTGCCCAGGAACCGCAGGTCAATGTGGCGGAGGGTGTGGTAATGCAGTATATCGGTGTGGCCAGGAGGGATGACAAGGGCCTGGTACAGGTGGGCGTGAGACCTGAGGTGTTGGAGGATATGCTCGCCAGCACAGCGCTGGATGTGGTGCTGGGTGATATCGATTTCGGAGAGAACGGCTATATCTACGCCATAGATATTTCCAGCGGAGAGATTCTTGCCCATCGGAATCTGGCGCTTATTGGAACTGATGCTGTGAACGCCGGGTTTCCGGCCGGTTTTGTGGGGCAGGGAAAGGCCAGAATAGACGGTGTGAAGGGCTATTATCTGGCGGAGGAATACGATGGCAAGATTATCGGCACTTTCCTTCCGGCCAATGAGTATTATGCGCAGCGCCGCAGCCAGACGCTGGTAGTATCTCTGAGTCTGGTGCTGATTTTCGGAGTGTTGCTGGTGCTGATCAACCACATGGTTGACAATAAGATTGTGCAGGGAATTAACCGCATTACCGGATCCATGAGAGGAATAGCGGATGGGAATTTCAACACCGCCGTGCATGAGGACGGGAATCCCGAATTTGTCATGCTCTCCGACAGTATGAATAAAATGGTGGAGAACATCGGACAGAGTATGCGGGAAAATGAAAAACTGTTGGAGCAGCAGAAGAAGGATATGGAAAATACCCAGATGCTGATTCTTAATGTAAAAAATGCCTGCAAGGAGCTGGACGCAGTATCCGGAGAGAATCTGGAGAATGCGGACCATATCTACCACGGTACAGGAGAACAGGAAAAGGCTGTGGAGGACCTGAAAGAGATTATGAACCAGCTAACCAGGGAACTGAACAGCAGTGTGGACGCTACGGTGCGGATCACCATGGAGACAGGGCAGACCACGGAAAAAATCACGCAGACACAGGAGCAGATGAAATTGCTCAGCGGCTCCATGCAGCGCATCAGTGAGATGTCTGCCGCTATCGAAAAGATTATTGATGAGATTAATTCCATTGCCCAGCAGACCAATATGCTTTCTCTGAACGCGTCCATCGAGGCTGCCAGAGCTGGCGAGATGGGAAAGGGCTTTGCCGTGGTGGCTGCCCAGGTGGGTGAGCTTGCCGCCAGAAGTTCTCAGGCCGCAAAGGAGACCAACGAGTTGATCACCAATTCCATCAACGCAGTGGAGAGCGGCAAGAAGATTACCGACCAGACCGTCAAGGCCTTCGGGATGGTGGCGGAGGATATCGAGAAATCTAACAGGGATGTACTGGCAATCACGGATATGGTGCGACAAAACGTAGACATTGTCGTCAACGCGGTAGATCAGATTGGAAGAATATCCATTGTGGTGGAGGAGAATGTGCAGATATCCCAAAATACGAAACAGGCGTCTACCAATGTGGCGGATATCACCGAAAAACTGCTGGAGATGGTAGAGCAGTAGAGGGTAAAACAAGGAAAGACCATACGCAATAAGCCTGCCTGAGTAATGTTGAGAATCAGGCAGGTTTATTTGCTATGAAAAATTAAAAAACAATAAACTCATAAAAGGGTCTTGCAAAAAAGGGCAGTCTCTGTTAGGATACTTAAATACAGGCACAGTCTGTGTCACGCAAAAATGAAATAAGTCTGAAAACAGTATTTTCAATTTTCACAAGGTATTTATCATGTATGGATTCCCCAATTTATAATCAGGAAGGAAAACGATAATAGGGAAGGAGTTTTTATGTACAGTTCAATATTGACGGGGTCTCTTTATGGCATTGAGGCCAATTTGATCTGTGTGGAGGTGGATATTTCCACGGGACTGCCGGGTTTTTCCATGGTGGGTTCTCTGAGCGGCGAGGTTCGGGAGGCCAGAGAGCGTGTACAGGTGGCTTTGAAGAATGCGGGTTTTGATATTCCGCCGAAAAAAATCACGATCAATCTCGCGCCGGCAAACCTGAAAAAGGATGGGACCGGGTTCGATGTGCCGATTGCCATTGGGATTCTGCAGACCCTGGGGTATTTTAGGGAAGATGCTACGGAGAACATTTTGTTTGTGGGGGAGCTGGGATTGGACGGAGAGATAAAGCCCATCAGCGGTATATTGCCCATTGTGCAGGAGGCGGCCCGGAGAGGGGTGAAAACCTGTGTCGTTCCCTGGGATAATCGTGCGGAGGGCAGTGTGATACCGGATATCCAGGTCAGAGGCGCTCACAATATCTGTCAGCTAACTACATTTTTGCAGGAGGCGGCCCCTGACAGAAAGGAGGAATTGCTGCCAGTGCAGTCCTGCGACGCCCGGCAGCTTTTGGAGAGAGAGCAATGCTGTATGAACGGTGATTTCTCTGAGATCAAAGGGCAGGAGGCTGCCAGGAGAGCGGCGGAGATTGCGGCGGCGGGCTTTCATAATCTGCTGATGTCGGGACCACCTGGCGGAGGTAAGAGCATGATCGCCCGGGCCATGGCAGGAATCCTGCCTCCTATGACCTGGCAGGAAAGTATAGAGGTGACGGCCATTCACAGCGTGGCCGGGTTGTTAGACCGGGAGAAACCACTTATTTTCCGCCGCCCCTTCCAAAGTCCGCATCATACGATTTCCGGGGCTGCCCTGATAGGCGGCGGCGTCCATACGCATCCCGGAGCCATCTCACTGGCTCACAGGGGTGTTCTCTTTCTCGATGAACTTACTGAATTTCCCAGAAATATACTAGAGTGCCTGCGGCAGCCCCTGGAGGACCGTCAGGTCAACATAGCCAGGGCGCAGGGTAATTATATTTACCCGGCGGACTTTATGCTGGTATGCGCCATGAATCCCTGCAGATGCGGTTTTTTCCCCGACAGAAACAAATGTCGCTGTAGTGAGGCGGAGCTGGAAAAGTATTGGAGCAGGCTTTCCGGGCCGCTGCTGGACCGCATGGATATGTATGTGGAAACCAGCCGGATTGAACTGGAAAAGCTGCAGTCTCTTAGACCGGGAGAAAGCAGCGCACAGATACGGCGGAGAGTCGTGGAGGCAAGAGAGGTTCAGGAGGAGCGTTTTAAAGGAAAGAAATATTCTTTTAACGGCGATATGGAGGTGGGGGAACTGGAGCGATTCTGCGAGCTTGGCAGGGAGGAAAAACGACTCATGGAGCTGGCGTATCGGCGGTTTGACCTCAGCGCCAGAACCTATCACCGGATTCTGAGAGTTGCCAGGACTGTTGCGGACCTGGATCATTCAGAGCATATACGGGAGGAGCATCTTAGCGAGGCGCTGGCCTATCGGCTTACGGAAGGAGCAAAGAAAAATGGATAAATATCTGTACTGGCTGGCCAATGTGGGCGGGCTGGGAACTATGAGCAGGGAGCGGCTTTTGGAGGCCTTTGGAACGGGCGCAGCCGTATATGAGGCACAGGAAAAGCATTTGGCTATGGTGCTGGAAAAAAATAAACTGGAAAGCTTGCTGGAAACGCGAAAAAGCTGGGATGTGGATCGAGAGTACGCGCAGTTGGAGGAAAAGCAAATTTTTTTTACATGCACGGCGGATGAAGACTATCCGGAGAGACTGCGGCACATTCCGGATCATCCTTTCGGACTCTATCGCAAAGGGCGAATGCCCCAGCCGCAAAAGCTGGCAGTGGCGGTGGTGGGCGCCCGGGAATGCTCGGATTATGGGCGTTTTATAGCTACGGAGCTGGGCAGAGAGCTGGGGGAGGCAGGAATTCAGGTGATCAGCGGCATGGCCAGAGGGATAGACGGAATAAGCCAGTTGGCAGCATTGGAGGCGGGCGGGGAATCCTATGCCGTTCTGGGCAATGGTGTAGACATCTGCTATCCCAAGGGTAACCGGCCCATTTATGACCGTATGCAGGCACAGGGAGGTATTCTCTCCATCTATCCGCCTGGAACCGCTCCCCAGCCCCAGCTTTTCCCGCCGAGGAACCGAATTGTAAGCGGACTGGCGGATGTGCTGGTGGTGGTGGAGGCGCGGCAGAAAAGCGGTACGCTGATCACTGTGGACATGGCGCTTGAGCAGGGCCGGGAGGTCTATGCTGTTCCGGGACGGATTACAGACCGGCTCAGTGATGGCTGCAATAAGCTGGTCAAGGATGGCGCGCTGGTCTTTTTGTCACCCAGAGATTTCATGGAAGGCCTGCGGCAGTCTTTTCCGGAGAAAATGGCATATTGTACGCCAGGACAGATAAAAACAGCGGATGAACCCACGCTGCCGCCCATTACGCCAGAGGAGGCGGTAGTGCTGGAAACCCTGGATCTGTATCCCCAGCCCCTTGAGAGAATAAGGGATCAGCTGCAGGTCAAGCTCACGGAGAGAGGGTTTCGCACCTTTTCCAATAATCTGCTGACCATATTGATGCATCTGTGTCTCAAAGGGGTGGCAAAGCAGAACAGTCCGGGATGGTTCTCTCTGGACATTTGACTTTCCTGTGGTATGATGTATAATATAGCAGTATAAATGGATTATGCCCCTGCAAAGGGAAAGGCATGAAACATTGAAGAGAGGTATACGGCTGATGGATAAGGGATTTGAGAGCGCAGAGATTTGCAGAGACTGCAAAGGGGCTTGCTGTAAGGCAAACGGATGCAGTCTGGCACCGGAGGATATGCTGCGGGAACTGGAAGAGTGGTGCGCGAAACAGGAAAACACGGTGCTGCAAAAATACCAGGACGCACTGCCCCAGCGGGCATATCTGGAGGGATGGCTGCAGGAGAGTCAGTGTGCTATAGACTCCTTTACTGGAAAATATGGCATGTGTTATTATATTCGTATGCGGCACAAGTGCTTTACTTTTATCGGGGTGGACGCTATGGGGGAATGCATAGCTTTGACAGACCAGGGATGCAGTTTATCCTATGAGAGGCGTCCCAGGGGAGGACGATACCTTGAGGGAAGACCGGACAGACGCTGCAGGCAGCACTATACCCGTGAGCAGATGGAGACCGACTGGAAACCATATCAACCGTTATTAAAAGAGATATGGGACCGATGGCATGACAGGCTGGAGGGAGAGGGCGTGTTTGAGCAGTGCGAGGAGGAGTACATGCGCTGGCAGAGGGAAAGAAGAGAACAGCAGAGTGTAGCAGGACACGGAATTGAGCGGGAAGGAGATTGACAGGAAGATGAGAAGAAGGGTAACAGTGGGACTTGTGGTGGTGATGCTGGCGATATTGCTGACGGGTTGTGGAGCCGGGAAAATACCCCTGGCCGAGGTATTTCAACAGGAACAGCTGGAGCAGCAGACGTTGCAGATTGTGAGCTGGCTGAATGAGGAGGAATATGAGCAGGTGTACGATACCTTCCGGGAGGATATGAAACAGGCGTTACCTACAGAGGAATTGAAGTCGGCCTGCGTGGAAACCTATGGAGAGGGAGGCGAATTTGTGCAGATTACCAGTACCGAGGTTAACGGTCAGAAGATCGAGGGAGAAGACTATGCGGTGGTTATGGTCAAGGCGCAGTATGAACAGCAGATCGTGACGTTTCAGGTGGGATATGACGCGAATATGCAGGTTGTGGGGCTGTATATGAAATAGTTTGCCATGCGATATGCGGGGGTATAATTATGAAAGTCTTGGTGATCGGCGGCAGCTACTTTTATGGCAGAGTATTTGTCATGCAGGAGGCGCAGCGGCAGGAAATTACTCTGGTAAACCGGGGAACCTATTCCATGGAGGATATGGGGGTGACACAGATACGGGGAGACCGCAGGGATCCGGTCCTCTGGAGGGAGCTGTCTGGAGAATATGATGTGGTGGTGGATTTCTGCGCCTATGAACAGGGAGATATTCGATGCGTACTGGATAATATGCCGGTTAGACCCAGCCAGTACATTGCGGTCAGTACAGTGGACGTGTATCGGCGGGGAACCGGAGGATACAAGGGGGAAGACACCCCATTTGAGGAACGACAGCTGCCGGGAGAGGCGGGAGCCTATATCGCAGGCAAGGTGGCCCTGGAAAAGGAACTGCGTCAGACTTGTATGGAGCTGGGGGTATCCTGGACGGTGCTGCGGCCGGGAATTCTCTACGGGCCGTATAATTATGCGCCCCGGGAGTCCGTATATATTCAGATGATGGTGCAGCAGCAGATATTGCCCAGAATCACGGATGCGGACGGGCAGTTTCAACTGGTATATGTGAAGGATGCGGCGGAGGCATTGCAAAGATGTCTGTGCAATCCACAAACCTTTGGAAAAGCCTATAATATCTGTATGAAAGAAACAATGACGTATGAGGGAATGGCGGATATGCTGCTGCGGGTAAGCGACATGCCAGTTCGGGAATTACCGATGACCGTTGACCAGGCCCAGCGGCAGGGGGTGCCGTTGCCCTTCGCAGTGAGTCAGCAGGAAACAGAATTGTACGACAACGCCAGAAGTCTTCAGGAGCTGGGATTGGTCTACACCTCTCTGGAGGAGGGATTGGGCAGGACATATCGAGCCTTTAAGAATGTTTATCAGATATAGATCCGATATAATTAATTCTATTTGCATTATTTTGGTAAATAGTATACAATAAGGCCTGTACCGGAATGCAACTGCGGGTGGAATTTTTATAGAAAATGTGAATTTCCCGTTATTGCCCAAGGAAAGAGAAGACGTTAGAATGGAAGTATGCGGAACTAAAAACAGCATGTTCCCGGAAAGCGGCCGGATATTCATCACCAAAGTGTGCGCTGGAAGGGAAACTGCGGAACTAAAATAGGAGGAGAAGATATGCAGGAATTAAAGCCAATAAAGGAAGGAAAAGTACGGGAGATTTATGACAACGGCGACACTCTGATCATGGTGGCCACGGATCGAATCAGTTGCTTTGATGTGATTCTGAAGAACCAGGTGACGAAGAAGGGCGCTGTGCTGACGCAGATGTCCAAGTTCTGGTTTGATATGACCAGTGATATTCTGCCCAACCATATGATCTCAGTGGATGTGAAGGAGATGCCGGAGTTTTTCCAGCAGGAGCGTTTTGACGGCAACAGCATGATGTGCCGCAAGCTGGAGATGCTGCCTGTGGAGTGTATCGTGCGGGGTTATATCACCGGCAGCGGCTGGGCCAGCTATCAGAAGGACGGCACTGTATGCGGCATCAAACTGCCGGAGGGGCTAAGGAGTCGGACAAGCTGCCTGAGCCTATCTACACCCCCTCCACCAAGGCGGAGATCGGCGACCACGACGAGAATATTTCCTTTGAGCAGAGTGTGGAATACCTGGAGAAACGGTTCCCGGGCAAGGGCCGGGAGTACGGTGAGAAACTTCGTGACTACACCATCGCCCTGTACAAAAAGTGTGCGGAGTATGCCTTGACCAAGGGGATTATCATTGCGGACACCAAGTTTGAGTTTGGCTTGGATGAGGATGGCAATATTGTGCTGGGAGACGAAATGCTGACGCCTGACTCTTCCCGTTTCTGGCCTGCCGAGGGGTATGAGCCGGGACATGCTCAGCCCTCTTTTGACAAGCAGTTCGCCAGAGATTGGCTGAAGAACCACGAGCATGATTGGGAATTGCCCCAGGAGATTGTGGATAAAACGATAGAGAAATATTTGCAGGGTTACGAGCTGCTTACGGGAAAACCGCTGGTGTAAGCGGATTCCGCGGCAAGTCGTGATGGTTGTTGGGGAAAGTAATTGAACCGGGAGAAGAGACCTCGGAATCTGACAGAGTATATAAAAGAGGCAGGAAACAAAAGGCGTTTCCTGCCTCTTAAAATTGTAATTGTTATGATTGCAGTTTCGCTTGCTCCAAATTCTTGTTGGCCGTAGACAGCATCAGCTTGATACGGTTTAACTGGTTTACTTCGCTGGCACCGGGATCGTAGTCGATGGCCACGATGTTGGACTGAGGGTAAGCCTTGCGCAGCGCCTTGATAACGCCCTTGCCCACCACATGGTTGGGCAGACAGCCAAAGGGCTGGGTACAGACAATATTGGGCACATTCTCATGAATCAGTTCCACCATCTCTCCGGTGAGGAACCATCCTTCTCCGGTCTGGTTGCCGATGGACACAATGGGCTTGGCGTACTCCACGATCTCCCGGATGGGGGTGGGCGGGTCAAAATGCTTGCTTCTGGAGAAAGCCTTGGCGGCGGCGCCCCGCAGCACATGCTCGATGGCCCAGATGCCCAGTGAGGAAACTTTTGCAGCCTTTTTGCTGGTGCCCAGATGCTCTGCCTTATAAATCTGATTGTAGAAACAATATAGCATGAAATCCATCAGATCGGGAACCACAGCTTCCGCTCCTTCGGCCTCTAACAGCTCCACCAGATGGTTGTTGCCTGCCGGGGAGAACTTCACCAGAATTTCCCCCACAATACCTACCCTGGGTTTTTGGATATCCTTAAGCGGGATGGCGTCGAATTCCTGTATCATTTTCCGGCACATGCCGGGGAACTTGGCTAGATTAATATGCTTGGCGGACACATAGTCCTGAGCGATTTTCAGCCATTTCTGATGTACGGTTTCCACACTGCCGGGAATCTCCTCGTAGGGCCGCATGCGGTAGACGCAGCGCATGAAGATATCGCCGATTTGGGCGGACAGCGCCGCGCGGATCAGCAGGTCCAGATTCAGATGGAACCCAGGGTTGGTCTCTATGCTGCCCAGATTCAGGGAGATCACCGGAATTTGAGCCATACCCGCCTTTTCCAATGCCCGGCGGATAAAGCCGATATAGTTGGTGGCCCGGCATCCACCCCCGGTTTGCGTCATAATAACGGCTGTTTTATTTAAATCATACTTGCCGGAGAGCAAGGCCTCCATGATTTGTCCCACTACCAACAAAGATGGATAACAAGCGTCATTGTTCACATATTTGAGTCCCACATCCACAGAGTGTTTGTTGTCGTTGGTCAGCACTTCAAAGTGGTAGCCGCAGGCGGCAAAAGCCTTTTCAAAGATGTCAAAATGGATGGGAGACATCTGGGGACAGAGGATTGTATAGTCTCTTCGCATCTCCTCCGTAAACTGCACTTTCTTGATGGCGCTGGAGTGGATGGCGCGCTGCTCCGCTTTCTGTTCCCGCACACGAATGGCAGACAGAAGAGAGCGTACGCGAATCCGGGCGGCCCCCAGATTGTTCACCTCGTCGATCTTGAGGCAGGTGTATATTTTGCCGGAACCGGACAGGATATCATTTACCTGATCTGTGGTCACGGCGTCCAAGCCGCATCCGAAGGAGTTTAACTGAATCAGGTCCAGGTTTTCCGTCAGTTTTACATAGCTGGCGGCGGCATACAGCCGGGAGTGGTACATCCACTGGTCGGAGACGATCAGGGGACGTTCCGGGTCCGCCAGGTGGGAGATGGAATCCTCCGTCAACACCGCAATATCATAGGAGGTGATCAGCTCCGGAATGCCATGGTTGATCTCAGGGTCAATGTGGTAGGGACGCCCTGCCAACACAATGCCCCGTTTTCCGGTCTCCTTCAGGTATTGCAGGGTTTCTTCGCCTTTTTTCTGCATATCCTGGCGGGCCGCCGCCAGTTCCTCCCAAGCTTCTGCAACGCTTTTACGCACCTCGTCGGCGGGCAGTTCCGTGAATTCTTTGACCAGAGCGTCGGAGATCGTTTCCTGGCTGGTAAAAGCCATGAAAGGATTGCGAAAGGTGATGTTTTCGCTCTTTATTTCTTCCACATTGTTTTTGATATTCTCTGAGTAGGAGGTCACAATGGGGCAGTTGTAGTGGTTGTTGGCGTCTTCAAACTCGTTTCGCTCATAGAAAAGAGCGGGGTAGAAGATGAATTTTACGCCCTGCTTAATCAGCCAGCTCACATGTCCATGGGCCAGCTTGGCCGGGTAGCACTCGGACTCACTGGGAATGGATTCTATGCCCAACTCGTAAATCTGGCGGGTGGACACGGGGGACAGCACCACTCGGTATCCCAGGCTGGTGAAAAAGGTGTGCCAGAATGGATAGTTCTCATACATATTCAGCACTCTGGGAATGCCCACTACGCCCCTGGGGGCCTCGTCGGCGGGCAAGGATTCGTAGTCAAACAGGCGCTTTAGCTTGTACTCGAAGAGATTGGGCACATTGTGGGCGTTTTTCTGGCCGCCGATGCCTCGTTCGCAGCGGTTGCCGGAGATAAACTGCCGTCCGCCGGAGAATTTATTGATGGTCAGGCGGCAGCTGTTGGTACAGCCCTTGCATTTTGCCATGCTGGTTTCAAACTGTAGGCTGCATATCTGCTCATAGGAGAGCATGGAGGTCTGGTAGCTGCTGCACTCGTTAAAGCGTTCCCTGGCGATCAAAGCCGCGCCAAAAGCCCCCATGATACCTGCGATATCCGGGCGGATGGCCTCACAGCCCGCGATTTTTTCAAAGCTGCGCAATACGGCGTCATTGTAGAAAGTACCGCCCTGGACCACGATTTCCCGGCCAAGCTCTGAGGCGTCGGATACCTTTATTACCTTAAATAATGCATTCTTGATCACGGAATAGGCCAGACCGGCGGAGATGTCCGCCACGCTGGCTCCCTCTTTCTGGGCCTGTTTTACCTTGGAATTCATAAATACGGTACAGCGTGTGCCCAGATCGATGGGATGCTGGGCGAACAGGGCCGTCTGGGCAAAATCCTGCACGCTGTAGTTCAGGGATTTGGCAAAGGTCTCGATAAAGGAGCCGCAGCCGGAGGAGCAGGCCTCGTTGAGCTGCACGCTGTCCACGGTCTGGTTTTTGATCTTGATGCATTTCATATCCTGACCGCCGATATCAAGGATACAGTCCACCTCGGGATTGAAAAAGGCGGCGGCATAGTAGTGGGCCACAGTCTCCACCTCTCCGTCGTCCAGCAGAAAAGCGGCTTTCATCAGGGCTTCGCCGTAGCCGGTGGAGCAGGAGCGGACAATCTGTACATCCTCCGGCAGCTGCTGATAAATTTCCTTCAAAGAGCGGATGGCGGTCTTTAAGGGACTGCCGTCGTTGCTGCTGTAGAAAGAGTAGAGCAGGGAGCCGTCCTCGCCCACCAGAGCGATTTTGGTGGTGGTGGAACCTGCGTCAATGCCCAGAAAGGCGTTGCCGTGGTAGGAGGCCAAATCCCCAGTGCCCACCCTATGCCGGGCATGGCGGACTTGGAATGCGTCATATTCCTCCTGATTGGCAAAGAGAGGCTCCATACGCTCCACCTCAAACTCCATCTTGATCTCCCCGGAGAGTTTTGCCACCATCTCTTCCATGGTATAGCTGACCTCTTCCTTGGCGTTCATGGCAGAGCCCATAGCGGCAAAAAGGTGGGAGTTGTCCGTGTCCATGATATGCTCGTCATCCAGTTTCAGCGTGCGGATAAAGGCTTTTTTAAGTTCCGATAAAAAGTGCAGGGGCCCCCCCAGGAAAGCTACATGTCCCCGGATGGGTTTGCCGCAGGCCAGGCCTGAGATGGTCTGGTTGACCACCGCCTGAAAGATGGAGGCCGCCAGATCCTCCTTGGTGGCGCCCTCGTTGATCAGAGGCTGGATATCGGTCTTGGCAAACACGCCGCAGCGGGCGGCGATGGTATACAGGGACTGATAGTTTTTGGCGTACTCGTTCAGGCCCGCCGCGTCCGTCTGGATCAGGGAGGCCATCTGGTCGATAAAGGAGCCTGTGCCCCCGGCGCAGATGCCGTTCATGCGCTGCTCCACATTGCCGCCCTCAAAGTAGATGATCTTGGCGTCCTCGCCGCCCAGCTCGATGGCCACGTCGGTCTTGGGGGCCAGCTCTTTCAGGGCAGTGGCCACGGCGATAACTTCCTGAGTGAAAGGTACGCCCAGATGGTTAGCCAGGGTTAGTCCCCCGGAGCCGGTGATCATGGGATGCAGCAGGGCGTTGCCCAGCTTGTCATAGGCTTTTTGCAGCAGGGAGGACAGCGTCTCCCGGATATTGGCGTAGTGCCGCTCGTAATCGGAGAAAAGAATCTCGTGGGTCTTATTTAGTATGGCAATCTTGACTGTGGTGGAACCGATGTCAATGCCCAGGGTGTACTCGGGGAGATGCCGGTTTTCAGCATCGCAGCTCATACAGGTATTGTTCATGTAAAAACATCCTTTCTTCTTCGTGAATATCGCTGGCACCGCCTGCGATATTCCTTAATGCGTATATGAAACGTCAGTTTCATAATTTTCTGGATAAATCAATATTTCGCAGCCGTCTATTCAATGTATGAATGGAGACTTATTTTTAAGCATTCCCCGACATTATACGACAGAAAAAGCAAAAATGCAACGGATTGCGAGCGGTAGAGGGTGTTAAATTTTTGTAAAATTGTTTCTTTATTTCCGCGGGCAATGCACGCGCCTGAGCGATTCAGACTCCGTGTTCCGCTGCTTGCGGCGAGGGGATTGACTGGAATCTTTCAAAGAAACACATGTGTTATTCATCTATAAAAATACTTGACAGTTTTTAAATGTTATGTATAATAAGAGATACAACAGCAGGAAGAATATCCGATTCACAGCAGTGGATCGCTATTCTTCCTGTTTTTGTGTAATCAAGAGAGCTGCCTTGCCGCAAATTCGACACAGAGGAGGAAACTGCCAATGACCCAAAAAGACGATAAGAATATTTCCAACCGCGAGGTAAAGGATAGTGCGTTCACAACATTTTTCGGGGAACCGGAAAATGCGTCTAGGCTTTATGCGGCATTGGGAGAGGAGGAGGTATCCCCGGAGGATATCAGGTATGTGACACTGGAGGGGGTACTGTTCATCGCCCGAAAGAATGACCTGGCGTTTACCGTAAAAAACCGTGTGCTGGTAATCAGTGAGCACCAGTCTACGATCAACGAGAATATGCCGCTGCGGGACCTCATTTATCTGGGAAGAACTCTGGAGAAACTGCTCAGTGAAAAAAGTTTGTACCGGAGAAAGATGATTCCGATCCCCACGCCGGAATTTTATGTGTTTTACAACGGTGACGCTCCTTGCCCGACCGAAAAAATCCTGCGTCTTTCCGATGCGTATCTTGAAAAAAGGGAACATCCTATGTTAGAATTGGAAGTAAAAGTAATCAACATCAATCCCTCATCAGGGCACAGGCTTTTGAAGGAATGCCGCCCGATATATGAGTATTCCTGGTTTATTCAACGGATTAAGAACTACCTTGCGGATGGCTGGAGCCGGGACCAGGCGATAGTCCAGGCGGTACAGGATTGCCTGGAAAACAGGATAATGGTGGAGTTTATGAACGAACATGGATCGGAGGCGGTAAACATGCTGTATACACAATGGAACTGGGACGACGCCATGGAGGTGGAGCGGGAAGAAGCCTATGAGGAGGGGAAGGAGGCCGGGATAAAGACTGGAAAAAGCCTCGGCGACCTCAATCGCAGCCGCCAGTCAGTCTTGGACCTGTTAGAAGACCTGGGAAAGATTCCCGAAGATATTCAGTCCCGTATTCACGCGGAGGAGGATACCCAGACTTTACGCCGATGGCTAAAGGCAGCGGCGAGGGCTGTAAGCTTTGACGCGTTCAGAGAAAAGATGAACTGAAATTATACAGAGAGCCTGCCGTGGTATATGCTACCGGCAGGTTTTTCGGTACAATGGGAATAATATGTAAAATGATTATTAAATCGCATTTATTAAGTTTACTTTTTCATCCGTGAATGCTACAATATCCCTAATGGGCAGGAGTCGGCCCGCAGTTTTGCTTTTTGGAGGTTTTTATGAGCAAGTTTGAGAAAAAATTTGGGAAATACGCGATTAAAAATATATCGCTGATGCTGATTATGTGTTATGCGGTGGGATACGCGATACAACTGATAGGCAATGGTTTTTTAAGCTTTCTGACGCTGGATCCCTATCAGATTCTGCATGGGCAGATATGGAGGATTGTGACCTGGATTATAGTTCCACCCTCATCTTTCAATATTTTTACGATTATTATGTTGTTTTTCTACTATTCCGTGGGCACTACGCTGGAGCGTACATGGGGCGCTTACCGCTACAATGTGTATCTGTTTTCGGGTATGATATTCACAGTGCTGGGGAGTTTTGTGGCCTTGGGACTCTGTTATCTGTTCCAGGGGGATGTGATGGCGATTCCCGGCAGTGCGGAATATTTGTGCGGCATGTACAGCCGCCTGTTCAGCACCTATTATATTAACATGTCCATTCTGCTGGCCTTCGCGGCCACCTTCCCGGATGTTCAGGTGTTGCTGATGTTTGTGATTCCGGTGAAGATGAAATGGTTGGGAGTTATCTATGGAGTCATGTTGGTGTTTGACTTGTTCCAGAATACGGGCAGCCCGGTAGCCAATATATTCTATCGGACGGCTATTGTGGCGTCTCTGTTGAACTTTGTGATTTTTTGGTTTACCAGCAGAGGGCATATCCACATGTCGCCCAAGGATATCAGGCGCAGACAGGAGTTCAAACATGAAGTTAAGAAAAATATGAGAACCAGTGGACATAAATGCGCTATCTGCGGCAGAACAGAAGCGGACGATCCCGCGTTGGAGTTCCGGTACTGCTCCAAGTGCGAGGGTAATTACGAGTATTGTCAGGAGCATATTTTTACCCATGAACATGTGAAAGGACACATGTAACCTGAGGGTGGAAAATACTGTCTATAATGAGTGAGAGAGGAAAAACGGAATGAATCAGGAAGATTTATTTGCGCAGACCCTGGAGCAGGTAAAAAATCATGCCGCCGATCAGGGAGGCTGGATCAGCGAGGAGGATGTACAGAAGGCCTTTGCCCCGTTGGAGCTTTCGGGAGAACAGATGCAGATGGTCTACGACTATCTGATTAAGCGTAAAATCGGAATCAACGCACCGGTAAATCCGGACGATTATCTGACGCAGGAGGAAAAAAATTACCTGCAAAACTATTTGGACGAGCTGGAGACGCTGCCGGGATATGGCGAGGGTGAGAAGGAGGCGGTGACGATCTCGGCCATGGCGGGAGATCTGGATGCACAGAGCCGGCTGGCGACCATGTATCTGCCGGACGTGGTGGAGGTGGCCAGGCTCTACAGCGGACAGGGGGTGCCCCTGGAGGATCTGATCGGGGAGGGCAATCTGGCGCTGACTATGGGAGTGTCCATGTTAGGGGCGATGGAGCATGCGTCCCAGGCCCAGGGCATGCTGGGAAAGATGATGATGGATGCTATGGAGGAACTGATACAGGAGCAGCAAAACAGAGACCGGGCGGATCGGAGAATGGCGGAGCGCATCAACAAAGTGTCGGAGGCGGCGCAGTCGCTCTCGGAGGAGCTGCACCGCAAGGTGACAGTGGAGGAGCTGGCCGGGGAGACCGGAATGACAGAAAAGGCCATACGGGACGCTGTTCGTCTCAGCGGTCACAAAATCGAGTATCTGGAGACGGAGGGAACCTGATGCTGCTGCAAAAGCAAAGTTACGAGGATTACAAATATGTGATGGTGGACACGGGCAATGTGTACCTGGGAGCCAAATACTCCTATGGGGAATTGCTGCAGAATGAGGATGTGCCGTTTAAAATCCGCGCCATTGTGGAACGCTATATTTTGCCCCAGTCAGATTCCGAGACTACGCTGGAGAGTGAGTTCTACTATATGACGCAGGACAGTTTCACCTATCGTACCTGCCGACAGTTGAAGATAAAGCTCAAATGTAACCGGATTATTGAGAAAAAAGGCTTTTTTTCCCGGGGTAAAAAAAGCAAACGTTATGTGACAGAATTGATTAATCTAGAGGAGTTCGTCGCCATATCCCCATCCCAAAAACAGGCTCAGGGGATTGTGGTGCAGGAGATTGTGGTTAATAAATTGGCTATGATGCTTTTCACGGTATGAATATGCAGAACTGAAAATGCGGAACTAAAAATATGAAACGAGGACGAGACAATGCGAATTGAAGAGGTAAAGAGTTACGAGATTATAGAAAAGAGGGAGATAAAGGATCTCAATTCCATGAGCTATCTGCTGCGGCACAAAAAGACCGGGGCGAGAGTAGCGCTGCTGGAAAATGACGATCCCAACAAGGTATTCTACATCGGCTTTCGCACACCGCCGGAGAATTCTACGGGCGTGGCTCATATCCTGGAGCATTCCGTGCTGTGCGGCTCTAAGGAGTTCCCGGTGAAGGACCCCTTTGTAGAGCTGGTAAAAGGGTCTCTGAATACCTTTTTAAACGCCATGACCTATCCGGACAAGACCATTTATCCCGTTGCCAGCTGCAATGACAAGGATTTCCAGAATCTGATGCATGTGTATTTGGACGCAGTGTTTTATCCCCGGATTTATGATACGGACAAGATATTCTGCCAGGAGGGATGGCACTATGAGTTGGAGGACATAGAAGGAGAACTGACCATCAACGGAGTGGTTTATAATGAGATGAAGGGGGCGTTCTCCTCGCCTGGCAGCGTACTGTTTCGGGAGAAAATGAAATCCCTGTATCCAGATACTGCCTACGGCAAGGTGTCTGGCGGCGACCCGGCGGTGATACCGGAGCTTTCCTATGAGGAATTTCTGGATTTTCATAGACAATATTACCATCCCTCCAACTCCTATATCTATCTGTATGGCGATATGGATATGGCGGAGAAACTGATTTTCCTGGACGAAAAATACCTGTCCGCATTTGAGCGCTTGGAGATCGACAGCGAGCTTAAAGAGCAGGAGTCTTTCCCTGCGCTGCGCCGGGTGGTGCGAGAGTACCCTGTCAGCGACGAGGCCAGGGAGAAGGAGTGCGGATATCTGAGCTACAATATGACTGCCGGGGACTGCCTGGACAGAGAGCTGTATGTGGCGTTTCAGATTCTGGACTACGCGCTGTGCAGCGCTCCGGGCGCGCCGCTGAAGCAGGTGCTGTTGGACCACTCCATGGGCAAGGATATCTACAGTGAGTATGACAACGGCATCAAGCAGCCCTTTTTCTCCGTGGTGGCCAGTGACACAGATACGGCCAGAGAGCAGGAGTTTGTGGAGCTGATTGACCAGGAACTGAGGCGGATTGTCCGGGAGGGTTTTGATCGGAAGGCGCTACTGGCGGGCATCAACCACTATGAGTTCCAGTATCGGGAGGCGGACTTCGGCAGTTATCCCAAAGGGCTGATGTATGGTCTGCAGATACTGGATAGCTGGCTCTATGCGGATGACAAGCCTTTTATCCATGTGGAGGCCAACGATACCTATGCCAGACTGCGGGAAAAAGCAGACCAGGGCTATTTTGAGGGACTGGTGCAGACTTATCTGATCGACAATTCCCACAAGTCCGTGGTGGTATTGCAGCCCAGAAAGGGTATGGCCCGTGAGCAGGAAGAGGCGTTGAAGGCGCAGCTTGCAAAGCGCAAGGCAGGTATGAACCGGGCACAGCTTGAAGATATCATAGCCCGGCAAAAGGCGCTGACGGCCTATCAGGAGCAGGAGGACAGCAGGGAGGATCTGGAAAAAATCCCCATGCTGGCCCGGGAGGATATCGGCAGAGAGTCCAGAAGGCTGATCAACGAGGAAACCAAAGCGGGAGATATTCCGGCGCTGCGCCACACGATGTTTACCAATGGCATTGCTTATATCAGGATGATTTTTTCTCTGGAAAGGGTTCCGGAGAGACTGTATCCCTATGTGGGAGTATTCAACGCCTGTCTGGGGCTGCTGAATACAGAGCACTACAGCTATGGGGAACTGTCCAATGAGATAGATTTATGCACAGGCGGCATAGGCACGGTGAACAATGTCTACAGCAGCGTGGAGGACGCCGACCGTTACAAGGCCACGCTTGATCTGAAAGTCAGAGTGCTGTACGACAATATTGACAAGGCGGTGGAACTTTTGCGGGAGATCGCTATGACCTCTGACTTTACGGACGAGAAGAGACTGTTGGAGATCGTGTCCGAGGGACAGTCCCAGCTGCAGTCCCAGTTGTCCGAGAGGGGAGATCACACGGCCCAGAGCCGCGCGCTGGCATACGGCAGCGTGTCCAGCGCAGTCAGAGAGACTCTTTCCGGTATTCCGTATTTCCGCCTTCTGTCCAGGATTCAGGCGCGTTTTGAAGAAGAGAAGGAGACACTGGTGAATGCGCTGCAGGAGCTTGCCGCTATCATTTTCCGCCGGGAAAACCTGATGGTGGACTATGTGGGCACCGACGAGGGCTGGGACAGGACGCAAGCCGCTGCGGAGCGCTTTGCGGAAAGCCTGTACACCCGGCCGGTGGAAAGCGGCAGTTATGCTCCGGTTCCCACGAGAAAGCAGGAGGGCTTTATGACCGCCGGACAGGTGCTGTATGTGTGCCGGGCAGGTAATTTCAAAAAGAAGGGTCTGCCCTACAGGGGAACGCTGCGTTTTTTGCAGGTGATGATGCGATACGAATATCTGTGGGTCAACATACGGGTGAAGGGAGGCGCTTATGGCTGCCAGTGCAGTTTTGGCGCGTCCGGTGAGAGCTGTTTTTCATCCTACAGAGACCCGAATTTAAAAAATACTGTGGAGATATATGAGAAGGCGGCAGATACGGTGGCGAATTTCACCGCGGACGAGCGCATTATGACCCAGTATATTATCGGGGCAGTCAGCGATCTGGACACTCCCATGAATCCGGCGGCATATGGTCTGTTTTCTCTGGGGGCATATATGTGCGGCATTACACAGCAGATGCTGGACCAGGAGAGAGAAGAACTGCTGGGAGCCACCCAGGAGGGTATCCGGGAGCTGGCGGACTATATCAGGGCCTTTATGCGGGATGATTTTCTGTGTGTGGTGGGAAATGCCCAGAAGATAAAGGAAGAAGAGGAGCTGTTTTTGACAACGGAAAACCTGTATTGACAGGGCGGGGGGTAAGCATGAAAAAGAAAAGATGGATGATGGGACTGGCGGCTGTGACTATGGCGCTGGCGATGACGGCCTGCGGCATGGCGGCGGACAACGAGGCGTATTCCCCGTCGGTGGCCCAGGGCGGCAGTATGTCAGAAATGGCGACTGAGAATTACGATTATATGTCGGATTCTCTGGGGATGAATATGGCATATCCCGAGATGGAGGAGGGCGATAGTTCCGGCAGCAGTCCTGTGGAGGAGTCGGATGCGGCCAGCCAGCAGAGCAACCGCAAGCTGATACGCACGGTGAATATGACCGTGGAAACCAGAGAGTTTGACTCAGTCATGGGCACCATAGAGCAGAGGATAACAGACCTGGGCGGTTATATCGAGAATATGGACTCCTACAACGGCAGCGCTTACAGCAGCTATCGCTCTAACCGCAGCTCTACCATGACGATTCGGATTCCGGCGGATCAGATGAATGCCTTTCTGAGCGAGGTATCCGAGATCAGCAATGTGACCAGACGATCGGAGAATGTGCAGGATGTGACGCTGGACTATGTGGATTTGGCGAGTCATAAGAAGACTCTGCAGGCGGAGCATGACCGGCTGTTACAGCTGCTGGAGCAGGCGGAGAGCATTGAGGATATTATTACCATCGAGCAGCGCCTGTCCAATGTACAGTACCAGATCGAGAGCATGGAGTCACAACTGCGTACATACGACAATAAGGTGGATTACGGCACAGTGCATCTGGAAGTAGACGAGGTGCAGGAACTGACGCCGGTGGAGGAGGAGACTCTCTGGGAGAGAATCAGCGGCGGCTTTGTTGACGATTTAAAGAGGATTGGAAATGGCGCGCTGGAGATTCTGGTGTGGCTGCTGATACACATTCCCACATTGGCGTTGTGGATTCTGATAATCGTTCTGTTTTTGCTGTGGGTTAAATGGATTTATAAGAGGAACAACAAAAAGACAGAGAAGAAGAACCAGGCCGAGATTCGCGGTACAGATGTAAAAGAGGGAGGGAACCATGAGTGAGAACCCGGCATATAAATCCGGCTTTGTAACTCTGATTGGCCGGCCCAACGTGGGAAAATCCACGCTGATGAATCAGTTGATCGGACAGAAAATCGCCATCACCAGCAACAAACCTCAGACTACCCGCAACAGGATTCAGACAGTGTACACCTCTGAGGAGGGACAGATTGTGTTCGTGGACACTCCGGGCATTCACAAAGCCAAGAATAAGCTGGGAAACTATATGGTGAATGTGGCGGAACGCACCCTGTCCGAGGTGGATGTGATACTGTGGCTGGTGGAACCCAGCAATTTTATCGGGGCGGGAGAGCGGCATATCATCGAGCAGCTGCAGAAGGTGCATACCCCTGTGATTCTGGTTATCAACAAGGTGGACACTGTGAAGGGAGAGGAACTGCTGCTCTACATTGATACCTATCGGAAACAGATGGATTTTCAGGAGATTGTGCCGGTATCGGCTCTGAAGGGGAAAAATACAGATACCCTGATCTCCTGTATCATGAAATATCTGCCCTATGGCCCGGCGTTTTATGATGAAGATACCGTTACCGACCAGCCCATGCGGCAGATTGTGGCGGAACTGATTCGCGAGAAAGCACTGCGGCTCCTGGAGGAGGAGATTCCCCATGGGATCGCGGTCAGCATAGAGCAGATGCGATACCGGAAAAATATCTGTGATATCGAGGCAACCATTGTCTGTGAGAGGGAGTCTCATAAGGGCATTATCATTGGAAAGGGAGGCAGTATGCTGAAACGCATAGGCTCGGCGGCCAGGCCGGATATTGAGGATTTACTGGAGCAGCAGGTGAATCTTCAGCTCTGGGTCAAGGTAAAAAAGGACTGGCGGGACAGCGACTTTCTGATGAAAAATTTTGGATATAACCCCAGAGATATCCAGTAACCTATGTGGTTCATAGCTTTGCCGACACGCATAGAAAACCGAAAAATGCGAACCCTATATATCAGCAAGAGAGTGGAGGGCAGCTATGCGGGAAACGACGGAGAGCAGCAGGGCAAGGTACTGGCAGAGATTTGTAAACACAGGGAAAGTGGAAGACTATCTGCAATATTCCTGTGGCGGAGGGGAACAGGAATATGTGGATGGAAAAGTAGGAGCAAATCCAGATGCAGGATTTTATAATAGTAACGGGAATGATTTTGAAACAGACGCCTATCGGTGAATATGATAGGCGTATCTGTTTGCTTACAAAGGAAAGAGGGAAGATTGCGGCATTTGTCAAAGGCTCCCGCAAACCGGGCAGCAGGCTGAGCAGTGCCACTAATCCTTTCTCTTTCGGCACATTTAAGCTGTACGAGGGGAAATCCTCCTACAATGTGTCTGATGTGGAGATTCAGAATTATTTTGAACCCCTGAGAACAGATTACATAGGCGCTTATTACGGCATGTATTTTGCGGAGCTTGCGGATTACTATACCAGGGAGAACAATGATGAGAGACAGATGCTGAAACTTCTCTATCAGTCTCTGCGCGCGCTGTGCGCGCCGTCCATACCTAACGAGCTGGTGAGATGTATCTATGAGATCAAAAGCATCGCCGTAAACGGAGAATTCCCCGGTGTGAGACGGGACAGGGAGCTGGAGGAGTCCACAGTTTATGCTTTGGAATACATTGTTGCCAGCAGCGTGGAGAAACTCTATACCTTTGCGGTGACTCCCGATGTTCTGACGCAGCTAAAGGAGGAGGCCCGGTGGTACTGCGACAGGATTATCGGCCGTGAATTCAAAAGTCTGGAAATTCTGAAAAGTCTATGTTGAAAAACAGGGGCAAGTCGGATATAATAAAAGAGATGCTTTAGCGTTTCAAGTGAAAGGATTAGGCCTATATGAGGAGCAGGAAGAGAGTGATTGCGGCGCTGGCAGCCATGGGAGCGTGTATGCTGGTTCTCGCAGGCTGCGAAGAGACCACGGAGCCGGAACCCATTCGCACCACCACCATCGTGCTGGCGGCGGACGGAAGTTTCACCCAGTGCCGCGTGGAGGATTTTGACAGCCAGTACTATCAGTTGAGCGAGCTGGACAGTATGATCCGGCAGGAGGTACAGAACTATGTGAGTGGAATGTCCGAGGGCGGTCAGGCCGTGACTGTGGAGCAGGTGGACGTTCTGGAGGAGAACAAGGATCGGGCCATGGTGTCGCTGCATTTCGCGGATAGCGGCATTTATGAGGATTACACAGCGCAGATGGACAGGCAGTCCAGCAAACTGTTCTATGGCACGGTCAGCGAGGCTATTGCGGAGGGCTACGATCTTGCAGGAGCGCTGCAGGACGTAAAAAAGGGAACGGCGGTCACTGCCGAGCAGCTGGAGAAGATCGGAGACAGATGGGTGCTGGTCTTTGAGGAACCTATGCAGATACGATGCCCCTCCAAGGTGCTGTACATCAGCGGAAATGTGCGCCTGACAGAGATGGGCTATGTAGACGGCACAGAGGGAGAAGGTCTAAAGTACATTGTAATAAGATAAAATATAGAGCAGAAGGAGAATATTTCATGGAAAAGACGATGGATAAGATTGTTGCGCTGGCAAAATCGAGAGGTTTCATATACCCCGGCTCAGAGATTTACGGCGGCCTGGCTAATACATGGGACTACGGAAATCTGGGGGTGGAGCTGAAAAATAACGTGAAGAAGGCGTGGTGGCAGAAGTTTGTGCAGGAAAACCCCTACAATGTGGGCGTGGACTGCGCGATTTTGATGAACCCCAGAACCTGGGAGGCCAGCGGTCATCTGGGGGGCTTTTCGGATCCCTTGATGGAGTGCAAGGAGTGCCACGAGCGTTCCCGTGCGGATAAGCTGATAGAAGACTTCTGCCGGGATGAGAACATTGCGCTGGAGGGCAGCGTGGACGCCTGGAGTCAGGAGAAGATGGAAGAGTTTGTGAGAGAACATGAGATACCATGTCCTGCCTGCGGCAAACATAACTTTACGGGTATCAGTCAGTTTAACCTGATGTTCAAAACGTTTCAGGGTGTCACTGAGGAGACGAAGAATACCATTTATCTGCGTCCTGAGACTGCGCAAGGTATCTTTGTGAACTTTAAAAATGTGCAGAGAACCTCCAGAAAGAAACTGCCCTTTGGCATAGGCCAGATCGGCAAGGCGTTCCGCAACGAGATCAGCCCCGGCAACTTTACGTTCCGCACCCGGGAGTTTGAGCAGA